>CAFBLW010000013.1_pt1 | contig 14628 bp, 13 predicted proteins | sample 7268291 | NCBI WGS metagenome assembly CAFBLW01 (sample SAMEA6814045, study PRJEB35770) | uncultured Candidatus Planktophila sp. | biome: Freshwater; feature: Freshwater reservoir; material: water | place: Czech Republic | collected 2017-05-23 | depth 30m m
AAAAATCCTGAAGCAATTATTCTTTCTGGTGGTCCATCAAGTGTTTATGCAGAAAACGCACCGAAATTTGATGCAGCCATTCTCGGCCTTGGCATTCCTGTTTTTGGTATTTGTTATGGGTTTCAAACTATGGCTGCAGCACTTGGTGGCGTTGTAAGTCAAACAGGTAAATCAGAATTTGGCCGTACAGAATTTTCGACAGAGTCAAAAGCCAAAATTTTTGCAAACATTCCCGGCAAGCAAAAAGTTTGGATGTCTCACGGTGATGCGGTCACCCAAGTGCCACCAGGATTTTCTGTAAGCGGATCAACCGATGACACTCCTATTGCAGCATTTGAAAATGAAGATGCGCGCCTTGCTGGTGTGCAGTTTCATCCTGAAGTTTTGCACTCTGAAAAAGGACAACAGATTCTGCAGAATTGGCTCATCAATATTGCAGGATGTCAGCCAACATGGACAACACAGAACATTGCCGAAGCCGAAGTTGCGAAAGCGAAAGAAAGAATTGGCGGCAAGCGCGTCATTTGTGGACTTTCTGGCGGGGTTGATTCAGCAGTAGCGGCAGCTATCGTGCAACGAGCGGTAGGTAAACAACTCACTTGTGTATTTGTTGATCACGGACTTTTACGCAGTGGTGAATCGGAACAAGTTCAAAGAGATTTTGTTGAAGCGACGGGAATTGAATTGGTCGTAGTTGATGCAGTCGACCAATTCCTGACCGCGCTTGCCGGTGTTACAGACCCCGAGACAAAGCGAAAGATTATTGGGCGTGAATTTATTCGCTCATTTGAAAATGCAGCAAGAGATATTGCCTCCGGCGGAAATGTTGAATTTTTGGTCCAAGGAACCCTCTATCCAGATGTTGTTGAATCTGGTGGCGGAAGCGGTACAGCCAATATTAAGTCGCATCACAATGTTGGTGGACTGCCTGATGATTTGAAGTTCAAACTTATCGAACCACTTCGTACGCTATTTAAAGATGAAGTGCGCCATGTTGGCCTTGAACTTGGATTGCCAGAAGAGATTGTCTGGCGCCAACCGTTCCCAGGTCCAGGACTTGCGATTCGAATCATTGGTGAAGTTACAGCCCAGCGCCTATTGATCCTTCGCCATGCAGATGAAATTGCCCGCGCCGAACTTAAATCTGCAGGTCTTGATCGCGTAATTTGGCAATGTCCCGTAGTACTTCTTGCAGATGTTCGAAGCGTTGGAGTGCAAGGAGATGGACGAACTTATGGGCATCCAATAGTTTTACGTCCTGTATCTTCAGAAGACGCGATGACAGCTGATTGGTCACGTGTACCTTTTGAAGTTCTTGAAAAGATTTCGACTCGAATAACTAACGAAGTTCGAGAAGTGAATCGAGTAGTACTAGATATAACCAGTAAACCGCCCGGAACAATTGAGTGGGAATAGGATCCTCTTCATGAAAAAGTTAGTATCGATGGCAAGCGCCCTGATTTTGGTTTCTTCACTTATGGCAGCTGCACCTGCAAGCGCTGCTATTTCTTGTAAGGCCAGCTCAGCCAAGGGCAAGACCGTGAAGTCTCCGGGAGCGCCAGCAGCTGTACTCAAGACTTTTCCAAAGACCTTCACGATAACAACGAATTGCGGAGTTATTGGAATCCAACCCTTTGGCGATAAAGCTCCATTAACAGTAACTTCATTTGCGCACTTGGCATCAAAAAAGTATTTCGACAACACAATCTGCCATCGCTTAACAACGGAGGGCATTTACGTATTGCAATGTGGCGACCCTTCTGCAACTGGTGCAGGAAAATCTTTCTATCAATTTAAAGATGAAAATCTTCCAAAGGGTGTAACAAATAATTACCCTGCGGGCTCAGTTGCAATGGCAAATAGCGGACCGGGGACAAACTTCAGCCAGTTCTTCCTTGTATACAAAGACACAACACTTGGACCTAATTACACAATTTGGGGCAAGATCACAAGTGGCTTAGATGTTGTTCAGTACATTGCAAAGCAAGGACTTGGACCAAAGCAAGGTAGCGGAGAGCCTGCAAACCCAGGTGATTCAATGCCTAAGCAGAAAGTCGAAATTATCAGCTTTAGATAAGTTAATTTGTATTAACTATTTTAAACGCTTCTGCAATACGTCCATCAGGAAGTCCGCCAATACCCGCATTGCGCTGGCCCCATTCACGCACCATGTTTTCGAGTTCTGCATTGTGTGCAGTCTGCGATGCATGAGCGTGAAGCGTCGACATCTTTAAATCAAAAGTATCGGTGATATCTACAAAGTGATCGGGATTAGCGAATCCCATTAACCAAATTTCTAAAACTTTATGGGGCGCGAGTTGCTCTTTTTCGAGCAAATCTGTAAATGCAAATGGATTTCTTGCATCGGGATAAACAGCCTGAACCGTTGCCTCTCCAGCTGCTAAGTGGTCAGGATGGCTTGCTCCAATGCGATCCCAATTACGTTCAGGAGATTGGCAAACAATGCGATCAGGTTTTACTCGACGAATTTGCCGAACAATATCTTTACGAAGTGCAATCGTTGGCTCGAGATGACCGTCGACATAATTCAAAAATGTAATGTCGGTAACGCCAATGGCTGCGCCAGCTGCACGTTGTTCACGTTGACGAATTGCAGGCATTTCTTCTTTCTTATGTCCCGATTCTTCTCCGCCTTGATCGCCATTTGTGCAAAGTACATAAGAAACTTCAATGCCTTTTTTAACCCACTGCGCGATAGTTCCTGAAGCTCCAAAATCGGAGTCATCAGGGTGCGCGTTTACAACGAGTACGCGCTTAATCTCTGAATCTGAAATCGGTTCCATGTCACAGAAGCCTAATAGACTCCGGCGCATGAGTTCGACCGACCACGATGGCGCAGATCCGCTATTAGAAGGACTTAACCCGCAGCAGCAAGCCGCGGTAGTGCACCAGGGTGGGCCACTTCTTGTGATTGCAGGAGCAGGTTCAGGTAAAACTCGAGTTCTCACGCGACGAATCGCGTATTTAATGGCTAGACGACAAGTTGCTCCCTACGAAATCTTGGCGATAACTTTTACAAATAAAGCTGCCGGTGAAATGAAAGAGCGCGTTACTGAGCTTGTCGGCAACGTCGCAAAATCAATGTGGGTCTCGACTTTCCACTCCTCATGTGTCCGCTTACTTCGTCAAGAGGCGCACCGACTCGGATATGCAGGTGCATTTAGTATTTATGATTCTGCAGATTCACTTCGGTTGATCACAATTGTTGCTAAAGAGTTAAACCTTGACCCGAAGAGATACCCAGCCCGTCAATTTCAAGCAATGATTTCAAATGCAAAGAACGAGCTTCTTGGTCCTGCTGATTACTTAAATGCAACGACGAATCAATTCGAGCAAGTGGTAGCTGATGTGTATGCCATTTATCAAAAGCGTTTACAAGCCGCTAATGCGATGGACTTTGACGATCTCATCCTGAAAACAGTCCAAGTTTTGCAGCAATTTCCGGAGGCGAAAGCACGCTTTAGATCCCGCTTTAAACATATTTTGGTTGATGAATATCAAGATACAAACCATGCTCAATATATTCTCGTGCGCGAACTCACTGGCAGTGCGGCCGAAGGAATCGCGCCGGCCGAGCTCTGTGTAGTCGGTGATGCAGATCAATCAATTTACGGATTCCGTGGAGCAACAATTCGCAATATTCTGCAGTTCGAACTCGATTACCCAAATGCAACAACAGTTTTACTTGAGCAAAATTATCGATCTACACAGAACATTCTCAGCGCTGCAAATGCGGTCATCACTAAAAATGATTCGCGCAAGGAGAAAAACCTTTGGTCGCAAGCAGGAGCAGGAGCGCCACTTGTTGGTTATGTTGCTGAATCCGAACACGACGAAGCCGAATTTATTAAGAACGAAATTAGAGATTTACAAGATAAAGGGGTTTCAAACCCAGGCGATACTGCGATTTTCTATCGTACTAATGCACAATCTCGTGTTTTCGAAGAAGTCTTTATGCGTGCGGCACTTCCGTACAAGGTAGTCGGTGGTCTTCGATTTTATGAGCGTAAGGAAGTTAAAGACCTACTTGCTTATTTGCGCGTACTTGCAAATATGGAAGATGAAATTTCTCTTCGTCGCATAATTAATGTTCCAAAGCGCGGAATTGGTGATCGCGCAATCGAAACGGTTGAAGATTTTGCCCGCCATAATTATTTGTCATTTTGGCAGGGTTTAAGTACATGTAAGGAAGCACCAGATATACCAAACCGAGCTGCACAATCAATCAGTGAATTTGTTTCAATGATGGTTGCGCTACATGTTTTAGTTGAGGCGAAAACTAAACCTTCAGTCATTGTGGAGGCGGTCCTTGAACAGTCTGGACTTCTTACTGAACTCTCTGAAAGTACCGATCCACAAGATGAAGTCAGAGTTGAAAATTTAAAGGAACTCGTTGCGGTATCGATGGAATATGAAGAACGTCCAATTGAAGAGTTGGGCGAAGACGAGGAAATCTCTCTTGCTGGTTTCTTGGAGAAAGTTTCACTTGTTGCAGACGCAGATGAAATTCCAGATGGTGAGGATCATGGCGGAGTTGTAACTCTTATGACTCTGCACACCGCTAAAGGTTTGGAATTCCCAACAGTTTTCTTAACTGGAATGGAAGATGGGATTTTCCCGCACTCGCGAACAATGGGAGATAAGGACGAGTTAGAGGAAGAGCGCCGCCTTGCATACGTTGGTTTAACTCGTGCTGAGCAACGGTTATATATTTCACGCGCCGAATATCGTTCGTCATGGGGTGCGCCAACATATAACCCTGCATCACGATTCTTAGATGAAATTCCAGAAGAGTTAATTGAATGGCGCAATACGGGACGATCCACTTTTTCAGTTTCACCTTCAGCGCTTCGTAGAACTCCAACAACCCCACCGCCTCGCGCAACGGGAAAGAAAAGTTCTGCGATGGTTCTTGAAGTTGGTCAGCGTGTGTCTCATGACACATTTGGACTTGGCACCGTAATGGCCGTTGCGGGTGAAGGCGATAAGTCTGAGGCCACAATTAACTTCGGTGAGTACGGCGAGAAGCGTTTACTGCTGCGCTATGCACCCGTTGTGACGCTCTAGGATTACTCCATAATCAGCGGGCTCGAACCGCTAGTAATTTTTGGGTACATCTAAAAATGAATTGGAGTGGTCCGTGGATCTCTTTGAATATCAGGCACGCGATCTCTTTGAAAAACATGGAGTACCTGTACTTGCCGGCGCAGTTGCAACAACACCTGCCGAAGCAGAATCAGCGGCAGCAAAAATCGGCGGCAAAGTTGTTGTTAAAGCGCAGGTAAAAGTTGGCGGGCGTGGCAAAGCTGGCGGAGTAAAACTTGCAGAAGATGCAGCAGATGCCCGCTTGAAAGCGGACGCAATTCTTGGAATGGATATCAAGGGCCACATCGTTCATAAAGTAATGATTGCTGGGGCTGCGCCGATTGCTGAAGAATATTATTTAGCAATTCTTCTTGATCGCTCTAACCGCACATTTTTAGTAATGGCATCCGTTGCCGGTGGCATGGATATTGAAGAAGTTGCGCATAAGACGCCAGAAAAACTTGCAAAAGTTCCAGTCTCTTCCGTTGATGGAATCTCACTTGCACAGGCTAAAGAAATTGTTGCAAAGGGAGCTTTTCCTGCAGATATTGCAGACCAAGTTGCGGATGTGCTTCTAAAACTTTGGGAAACTTTTCAATCCGAGGATGCAACTCTTGTTGAAGTTAATCCGCTAGTGAAGACTTCAGATGGCCGAATTATTGCTCTGGATGGCAAAGTTACTCTTGATGACAACGCCGATTTTCGCCAACCAGATCATGCAGAGCTTGTTGATCTTGACTCAACAAATGCACTGGAAGAGGCAGCCAAAGCTAAGGGTCTTAACTACGTAAAGCTAGATAACGGCAAAGTAGGAATTATCGGTAACGGCGCGGGACTTGTAATGAGCACTCTCGACGTCGTTGCATACGCTGGTGAAAAATTTGGTGGCGTTCGCCCCGCGAACTTTCTGGATATTGGTGGCGGTGCATCTGCTGAAGTCATGGCAAATGGACTCTCGATCATTCTCGGTGACCCCGATGTAAAAAGTGTTTTTGTAAATGTGTTTGGTGGAATTACTGCATGCGATGCCGTTGCCAATGGGATCGTTCAAGCTTTAGAGTTGCTTGGACCAAAGGCTACAAAATCAATCGTTGTTCGCCTCGATGGTAATAACGTGATTGAAGGTCGCGCAATCCTAAATAAAGCTAACCACCCCCTTGTAGAACAAGCCGAAACGATGGACGGTGCAGCATCTCGCGCTGCGGAATTGGCGGCGAAGTAATGGCTATTTTTATTAACGATTCAACAAAAGTCATTGTTCAGGGAATGACTGGATCTGAGGGAACAAAACACACACGCCGCATGCTTGCTTCAGGAACAAAAGTTGTTGGTGGAGTTACACCAGGCAAAGGCGGTCAAGTTGTAGATATCGACGGCCATCAACTTCCAGTTTTCAACACTGTTGCAGAAGCGATGGCTACAACAGGCGCAAATGCTTCGGTTGTTTTTGTGCCACCAAAGTTTGCAAAGGCAGCTGTTATTGATGCAATCGATGCTTCGATGCCACTTGTAGTAGTAATTACTGAAGGCATTCCTGTTCACGATTCAGCGCACTTCTACGCTTACTCTCTTTCAAAGGGAAAAACGCGAATCATTGGACCAAACTGCCCGGGCCTTATCAGTCCTGGACAATCAAATATCGGAATTATTCCTGCAGATATCACTGGTCCTGGCTCAATTGGATTGGTGTCTAAATCAGGAACTCTCACATATCAAATGATGTACGAACTTCGCGATATCGGATTTAGTACCGCTGTTGGAATCGGTGGGGATCCAGTTATCGGAACAACTCACATTGATTGCCTTCGAGCATTTCAAGATGATCCTGATACAAAAGCTATTGTGATGATTGGCGAAATCGGTGGCGATGCCGAAGAACGTGCTGCTGCTTTTATTGCGCAATATGTAACAAAGCCGGTTGTTGGTTATGTTGCAGGATTTACAGCTCCTGAAGGAAAGACAATGGGACATGCTGGTGCAATCGTTTCTGGGTCTTCGGGTACCGCGCAGGCGAAGAAAGATGCACTTGAAGCAGCTGGCGTAAAAGTAGGTCAAACTCCTAGTGAAACCGCGCAGTTGATGCGCGAAATTCTCGGACGCTAACTCCGATGGTGCAACGCGTCCTTTCGGTCTCGTTCACACACGTACTTCGCACGCTCGCAGTTATGCTCTTGCCACTTTCATTTATCTCATTAATTGCTTGGGCAACTGCAGGAAGTGCGACAGGAAACACATCTGATCCAATACGAGCAGCTCTATGGCTTTGGATTGGCGCTCATCACATTCCGTTTTCGCTAACTCTTTCAGTTGGCGCTCCCGGTTATCTTTCATATTTGCCAATTGGAGCGATAGTTATTCCTTTTCTCGCACTTAGAAGTGGTTTTTATCGTGCGATAAATAAACTACATATGGATTATCACTCTTTAGATAGCGTTCGAATTATTTATGCATCTTTTTACACCGCGATACTGACTCTTCTTTCATTCTTTAGCAAATCACCAAGTGTGGCTCCCAAGTGGTATTTGGCTCCCATTTTTGGATTTGTGATTGCATATGCCGCAGCGTTCTCAGCGAGTAGAGGTACAAAAATTTCAAAGGCACTTATTTTGGCTTCGCAAACCGTTGCACTCGCTCTCGGCGCCGCTTTTATTTGCTTAGGCATACTTATCTTTACCCATCTCAAGACAGTTAATAACCTCACTACTGTCTTGCAACCAGGAATCTTTGGCGGAGTACTCCTTCTAGTTGTAAGTGTTTTTTATCTGCCGAATGCGGCAGTCGCGCTACTTTCGTATTTTCTCGGAACTGGATTTGCCATCGGTTCTGGTACCAATGTCTCGCCATTCACACGAGTCATCGATCAGATTCCTGCTTTTCCAATCATGGGTGTAATTCCAGAATCTACTTCTAAGCTGGCATTAATTGCGGTAGCGCTATTTGTTGGCTTAGGCGCCGTGCATGCAATCCGCAATCTTTCTTCAGGAAATAAATCTCTCTTCCAATCCTCTTTGCTGGCCATTCTCCTCGTTGCCCTACTTTCATATCTATCGAGTGGTGCGCTCATCACCGATGCAATGGGAGCAGTCGGAGTTTCAATCTGGAAAACCACCCTCGCATTCACAGTTGAAGTTGGAATTGGCCTTGCACTGGCGGTTTTCATCCCCGTGCTATTTGAAAGAAATAAACGTTAATTGATGAAAAAGCGCATAGTTATTTTGGCTTCCGGTAATGGTTCGCTTGCACAAGCGATTATTGATTCATCACATTCAATTAACGCTGATGTAGTGGCAGTGATTTCTGATAATCCAAGTGCCTATGTTCTGGAGCGAGCAAAAAAATCAAATATCCCAACTCAAATTATTGAGATGAAGGCAGACCGAAAGGCCTGGGATACCGATCTCATTGCTCTTCTGCGCATGATTAAAGCTGACTTAGTAGTTAGCGCTGGGTTCATGCGCATACTTTCTCCAGAATGCGTAAATGAATTTCAAATTATTAATAGTCATCCAGCGTTACTTCCACAGTATCCAGGGGCCCACGCTGTTCGTGATGCGCTAAAGGATGGTGCCACTGCTACGGGTACAACCATTCATTGGGTTGATGCTGGGGTAGATACTGGCGAAGTTATCGCGCAGGAAAGCGTCGAAATCTCACCGACTGATACCGAAAAGAGCTTGCACGAGCGCATTAAGATTGTCGAACGCCGTCTCTATGTTGAGACGTTAAAAAAACTTCTACCCACATTGGAGAGTGCAGATGCCTAACCGCAAAGTTATTAGGCGCGCGCTTGTAAGTGTTTATGACAAGGACAGACTTCTCGAACTCGGAGAAGTATTAGCAAGTGCTGGAGTAGAAATTCTGTCCACGGGATCAACAGCAAAAACTCTTCAAAGCGCTGGAATTTCTGTAACAGAAGTTAGTAACTACACCGGTTTTCCAGAGATTATGGGTGGACGAGTTAAGACTTTGCACCCGAAAATTCATGGTGGAATTCTTGCGGATCAAAATAACCCAGAGCACCTTAAAGCTATTTCTGAATTAGAAATAGAACCCTTTGATTTGGTTGTAATTAATCTTTACCCATTTGCCGAAACAATTGCATCGGGTGCAAATTTTGCCGAATGCATAGAACAAATTGATATTGGTGGTCCATCTATGTTGCGCGGCGCCGCAAAAAATCACGGATCTGTTGCTGTGATTTGTCAGACCTCTCAGTATGACCATTTATTTGAAGCGATAAAAATCGGTGGATTTACAGATCAAGAGCGCCAAGAACTTGCGCTGCGAGTTTTTCGAACTACTGCTGAATACGACTTAACAATTGCAAACTGGTTAGGCAAAGAAAATAGCGATGAATTGCCTGACTGGTTTGGACAAATTTACAGTCGCGAAAGTTCGCTTCGATATGGCGAAAATCCACATCAAGCTGCTGCTATCTACAGCGGAGGCGCTGTGGGAATCGTTCAAGCGGTTCAGTCCCATGGAAAAGAAATGTCATTTAATAATTACACAGATGCAGATGCAGCTTGGAGAGCAGCCTTAGATCACCAAGAACCGTGCGTTGCAATTATCAAGCATGCTAATCCTTGCGGGATTGCAATCGGAAAAGATATCGCTGCGGCTTACGAAAAAGCACATCAATGTGATCCAGTTTCTGCATTTGGTGGGGTAGTAGCTGCAAATCGCAAAGTGACTCTTGCTATGGCCGAGCCACTGTCAAAAATTTTTACTGAAGTAATAATTGCTCCAGATTATGAGCCGCAGGCCCTTGTACTTCTGAAAGCAAAACCGTCTATTCGCATTCTTACATGTGAAACTACATCGACGAATCCTTTAGAAATGCGCCCAGTATCTGGTGGTGTGCTGGTTCAGGAGACAGATCTCATTAATGCAGAGGGTGATAGTGCACAAAATTGGAAACAAGTTACTGGTGGAGAAGTTTCAGCTCAGGAATTGAGAGATCTTGAATTTGCTTGGAAATCTGTTCGCGCCGTAAAGAGCAATGCAATCTTGCTTGCTAAAGATGGAGCCTCGGTTGGAATTGGCATGGGACAGGTAAATAGAGTTGATAGCGCCAAGCTTGCAGTTGATCGTGCTGGTGGGCGTGTGTCAGGAAGCGTCGGAGCATCGGATGCATTTTTTCCTTTTGCTGATGGACTTCAGATTCTCATTGATGCTGGTGTTTGCGCAATTGTTCAACCGGGTGGCAGCGTTCGTGATGAAGAAGTAATTGCCGCAGCAAAGGCGGCAGGAATTGCGATGTTTTTCACTGGCACAAGACATTTCTCTCACGCATAGAACTGCCATAAGATTGCCGGTATGAGCGCACAAATCCTGGACGGCAAAGCGTTAGCTGCCACTATAAAAATGGATTTGGCAAAGAGAGTAAGTGCTCTTAAATCAAAATCGATAACGCCAGGACTTGGAACTGTCTTAGTTGGTGATGATCCAGGCTCACACTCTTATGTTTTGGGAAAGCATCGAGACTGCAAAGAAGTTGGAATCACTTCTATTCGCCTAGATCTGCCATCAACGGCGAAAGAGTCAGATGTATTAGCCGCAATTGCAGATTTAAATTCTTCGAAGGAATGCTCCGGATACATCGTTCAGCTTCCACTTCCTAGTGGAATCAACACACAGAAAATTCTGGAAGCAATTGACCCTGCTAAAGATGCAGATGGACTACATCCCTTGAATCTTGGACGTTTGGTTGCTGGATACGAAGCTCCACTTCCATGCACGCCACGAGGAATTGTTGAACTTTTAAACCATTACAGAGTGCCAATTAAAGGGGCGGAAGTTGTGGTCATTGGACGTGGACTAACAGTTGGACGCCCGCTTGGTTTACTTCTTTCACGTAAACAAGAAAACGCAACAGTCACTCTTACTCACACCGGAACAAAGAATTTGTTTGAGCACACAAAGCGTGCAGATATTGTGGTTGCTGCAATCGGCAGCGCACACTTCTTGAAAGCAGATGCAATTAAAAAAGGTGCAGCAGTATTAGATGTTGGAATTTCGCGCACAAGTGCTGGACTTCTTGGAGATGTCGATCCAGGTGTTATGGAAGTTGCCTCTTTTATTGCGCCCATGCCTGGTGGAGTAGGCCCAATGACACGTGCAATGTTAATTACAAATGTGGTGGAAGCATGCGAGAGATAACCACAAAGCAACTGCGCATTGCTTTTATTGCAATTGCGGGGGGAGTAATTCTTGGTGCGCTCTCACTTGTGCGACTTGGTTCAATCTTGATAGCCCTTGGCACAGGTGTGATTGCCATCGCACGCTGGAACACTGGCAAAGTTGAGCGTTATTTGGCGATTGGTATTGCGATTGCGCTCCTAGCCCTGGCAATCTCCTTGCCACGCGGGCTGTAGAGTTTCTCTTGACGTCAAGAGATATTTAAAGAAAAGGGTTTGCGATGGGAAAGAAAGTCACCGTTGTCGGCGCAGGTTTTTATGGATCAACAACAGCGCTTCGTTTAGCTGAATACAACGTATTCGACACTGTCGTACTCACAGATATTCTCGAAGGAAAACCAGAAGGTTTGGCGCTGGATATGAACCAATCCCGATCAATCGAGGGATTCGAAACCAAAATTATTGGCGCAACAACCGGCGCAGATGGAAGCGGTTATGAGGCAACTGCAAATTCAGATGTTGTTGTGATTACTGCAGGTCTTCCACGTAAACCCGGAATGAGCCGTATGGATCTCATCGGTGTAAATGCTGGAATCGTTCGCGGTGTTGCAGAAAATATTGCAAAGCATTCACCCAATGCGGTCATCATTGTTGTATCAAATCCACTTGATGAAATGACTGCACTAACTCAGATAGCAACAAATTTCCCAAAGAATCGAGTAATGGGGCAGGCGGGTATGTTGGATACAGCTCGTTTCACAAACTTTGTAGCTGAAAAACTTGGTGTAAAAGTTTCCTCTGTAAAGACACTTACGCTCGGTTCACATGGCGACACTATGGTTCCAGTCCCAAGTCGTTGCACAGTTGATGGTGTGGCACTTTCAGAGAAGCTCTCACAGGTAGAAATCGATGAATTAGTTGACCGTACTCGTAACGGTGGTGCAGAAGTTGTGGCGCTGCTTAAGACTGGGTCTGCGTATTACGCACCTTCTGCTGCGGCAGCACGAATGGCGAAAGCTGTCATTGAAGATTCTGGAGCGGTCATGCCAGTGTGCGCATGGGTTGACGGTGAATATGGAATTTCAGGTGTTTATCTTGGAGTTGAAGCAGAAATTGGTCGCCAGGGAGTTAAGAAAGTTGTCGAGACCAAACTTACGGATTCAGAGTTAACAAGTCTTAAGGAAGCAGCAGAAGCAGTTCGCGCAAAACAAGCAGATGTACAGACACTTTAAGTAGGAGGAAACATGTCAAAGATCAAAGTAGAAGGAACAGTCGTTGAACTAGATGGCGACGAGATGACTCGCATAATCTGGAAGTTCATCAAAGACTCGCTGATTCTTCCTTACCTTGACATCAACCTTGAGTACTACGACCTTGGAATCGAACACCGTGATGCAACTGATGATCAGGTAACAATTGATTCAGCTCACGCAATTCAAAAGCATGGCGTGGGCGTTAAGTGCGCAACCATTACCCCCGATGAAGCGCGTGTAAAAGAATTCGGCTTGAAGAAGATGTGGAAATCTCCTAACGGGACTATCCGCAATATTCTCGGAGGAGTAATTTTCCGCGAGCCAATTATTATCAGCAACGTTCCACGTTTGGTTCCGCACTGGACTAAGCCAATTGTTATTGGTCGTCATGCCTTTGGTGATCAGTACAAGGCAACAGATTTCAAAGTTCCGGGCCCTGGCACCCTGACAATGACATTTACTCCAAAAGATGGCTCAGAGCCAATGGAGTTCAATGTTTTCGATTTCCCTTCAGCGGGAGTTGCGATGGGTATGTACAACCTCGATGATTCAATTCGCGACTTTGCCCGCGCATCGATGAATTATGGATTGCTCCGCAATTACCCAGTTTTTCTCTCAACTAAGAACACAATTCTTAAAGCTTACGATGGACGCTTTAAAGATATTTTCGCCGAAGTATATGAAAGTGAATTCAAAACTAAATTTCAAGCAGCAGGAATTGAATACGATCACCGACTCATCGATGACATGGTGGCAACATCACTTCGTTGGGAAGGTGGATATATCTGGGCTTGTAAGAATTACGATGGCGATGTTCAGTCAGATACCGTCGCACAGGGTTATGGCTCACTTGGTCTTATGACTTCTGTACTTCTCTCCCCAGATGGACGTACTGTTGAATCAGAAGCCGCACACGGAACTGTTACTCGTCACTACCGCGATCACCAAGCAGGTAAAGCAACATCTACAAATCCAATTGCATCAATCTTTGCTTGGACTCAAGGACTTGCACACCGTGCAAAGCTTGATAACTCTCCAAAGCTTGCAGAATTCGCTAGCGCGCTCGAGAAGGTATGCATTCAAACTGTGGAATCAGGAAAAATGACGAAGGATCTCGCACTCCTCATCAGTCCAGATGCGCCATGGCTAAATACACAAGAATTCTTAGCTGCAATAGATGAGAACTTAAAGAAGGTAATGGCTTAGCCTTTACACATGAACGATAAGACAGGAGCGATTGCACTTGTCGGTTCGGGTGAATATTTACCGCAGATGCAGGAGCTAGAAACAAAGCTCCTGCATCGTGCTATTTCTGTCGGCAAAAATAACTCTTACGTACAAATTCCAACGGGCGCCGGAAAAGAGGGCGCTGACAGTTTGGAATATTGGCGAAAACGAGGCGAAGATCAAGCGCTTCGGATTGGTTCAGAGTGTATTTATCTTCCGATAATCAATAGAGATGATGCATTCAAACCAGAGTTCATTTCAAGGATTAAAGGCGCTGGTCTAATTTATTTTTCAGGTGGCGATCCATCCCACATCGCAGAAGTTTTCAGAAATACACCACTCTGGGATGCAATCATCGAAGAGTGGGAGAGTGGGAGTTCACTCGCCGGATGTTCTGCAGGAGCTATGGCATTTTGCGGAAAAATTATCGGCATTCGCCGTTCGCACGTAACCGAAGGTCTCAATCTTCTTCCAGAGTTAGAAGTCATTCCACACTACGACAAATTCTTAGGCTGGCTTCCTGATCGAGTAGCCGCTGCGGTTATCCGCGAAGATGCCGATACGACTCTTCTCGGAATTGATGAAGACACAGCGCTTTACTACACGGATACATGGCGCAAATTTGGGCGAGGCAAAGTCCACGTACTTCGCGGCGCACTTGATTTTGAAAATTAAAAAACCCGGCTTAAGCGAGAGAAAACTGTGCTCTTTCTTTTAGTTTTCGAAGCTTGAAGCCGGGTTTTTTTAATAAGACCTTAAATGCGTTCTCCTGTTGCATCGTTGAAGAGGTGAACAGCTGATTGGTTAACGCCAACTGTAATTTTGTCTCCTGGCTTAGGTGGATTCTTTGGATCCCAGCGAACAATTACTTGTGCAGCCTCATCTGATGAGTTTGCAAACTT
>CAFBLW010000014.1_pt1 | contig 14369 bp, 14 predicted proteins | sample 7268291 | NCBI WGS metagenome assembly CAFBLW01 (sample SAMEA6814045, study PRJEB35770) | uncultured Candidatus Planktophila sp. | biome: Freshwater; feature: Freshwater reservoir; material: water | place: Czech Republic | collected 2017-05-23 | depth 30m m
CGCATGGAAGCAGTTCTTGAAGATGCTTACATCTTGATCGTTAACTCAAAGATTGCAAATATCAAGGACTTGGTTCCAATTCTTGAAAAGGTAATGCAGTCAGGTAAGCCACTTGCAATCATCGCTGAAGAGATTGAAGGCGAAGCTCTTGCGACTTTGGTTGTAAATAAGATTCGCGGAATCTTCCGTGCAGCAGCCGTGAAGGCGCCAGGCTTTGGAGATCGTCGTAAGGCGATGCTTCAAGATATTGCAATTCTTACAGGTGCAACAGTTATCTCAGAAGAAGTTGGTCTTAAGCTGGAATCAGCAGGACTTGAACTTCTTGGTCGCGCTCGCAAAGTTGTTATCAGCAAGGAAGAGACAACAATTGTTGAAGGTGGCGGAGATGAAGCACAAATCAAGGGTCGCGTTGCACAGATTCGTCAGGAAATTGAAAACTCAGATTCAGATTACGACCGCGAAAAGCTACAAGAGCGTCTTGCAAAGCTTGCTGGTGGAGTGGCAGTTATTAAAGCTGGCGCTGCAACAGAGGTAGAACTCAAAGAGCGCAAGCACCGCATCGAAGATGCTGTTCGTAACGCAAAGGCTGCAGTAGAAGAAGGAATCGTTGCCGGTGGTGGCGTTGCACTTCTACAAGCTGCAACTCAAGCATTCAAAAAGTTAAAGCTTGAAGGCGAAGAAGCAACTGGTGCGAAGATTGTTGAACTTTCAATCGAAGCGCCACTTAAGCAAATCGCAGTAAACGCTGGCCTTGAAGGCGGAGTTGTAGTTGAGAAAGTTCGTCACCTTGAAGTTGGTTTCGGACTAAATGCAGCAACTGGCGAATACGTTGACATGATTAAAGCTGGCATCATCGATCCAGCAAAGGTAACTCGCTCTGCACTTCAGAACGCTGCATCAATTGCTGCGCTCTTTATTACAACAGAGGCAGTTATTACAGATAAGCCAGAACCTAAGTCATCTGCGCCAGCGGGTGATCCAAGCGGAGGAATGGACTTCTAAATCCCCGCTATCCTTAGCGCATGAGTAAAACTTTCGATGCGCAAGACATTGCGCGAGACGCCGCACTTGCAGATGCAGAATTTGCATCGCAGGTCGGCGTTTTCGTCTCTGTCGACTATGCAGATGAAAATCGCGTTGCGAGTTATCTCTTTGAAGCAGACCTTCCTGGTTACAAAGGGTGGCGCTGGTGCGTAACGGTTGCAAAGGTTGATGATGATTCTGCTCCAACTGTTTGTGATGTCGTTGTACTTCCTGGTCCAGATTCTCTTCTTGCACCAGAGTGGATTGAATATCGCGATCGCATCCAACCCGAAGATATCCAGCCAGGGATCATTGTTCCAAGTGCCTTGGATGACACACGTTTGGTTCCAGGTGTAAACGCACTTGTTCAAGACGAAGAGTTAGATGCAGTACAAGTATTTGATTTAGGTTTATCGCGTCCGCGCGTACTTTCAATTGAAGGGCGCGATCAAGCAAGCAAGCGTTGGTATGCCGGAGATCGCGGACCGAATACTCCACTTGCACAAGGTGCACCAAAGCCATGTGCATCTTGCGGATTTTTTATTCCAATAGCTGGCTCAATGCGTTCAGCTTTTGGTGTCTGCGCTAACGCAATTGCGCCAGACGATGCGCGCGTAGTCTCCGTTGACCACGGATGCGGCGCGCATTCAGAAGCCACGCTCTGATAAACTTAAGACCTGCCCGAACCCCTCGGCCACCAGATTTATAAACGAGTAAAGAAAAACCTAAGGAGCCATCCCCATGCCTACAGGTCGCGTTAAATGGTTTAGCCTCGAAAAAGGTTTCGGATTCATTGCCTCCGATGAAGGCGAAGATGTTTATCTTGCAGCTACATCACTTCCAGAAGGCGTTCCAACAGTAAAGCCTGGAACAAAACTTGAGTTTGGTGTTGCAGATGGTCGACGTGGACCACAGGCACTTTCAGTTCGCATTATTGATGCACCAGTTTCATTAGTTGATAACAATCGCATCAACAACGATGATCTTGCTGCGATGATCGAAGACACGATTAAGATTTTAGATAAAGTTGGAAACGGTCTTCGTCATGGTCGTCATCCATCTGGTCCTGAAGCAGAGCGCCTTGGTCGCGTACTCCGCGGAATTGCTGGACAACTAGAAGCTTAAATACCTGTTCGCTGATTTCGGCGTACTGAATATTTAATTCCAATTACGCCAAGGCTTGCACCGCATATGCATGTCCAAACGATCTTGTCCTCCGCGCCAATTACAAATGCAATAGTCCCTACGATGAGCCAGGCGATTGCTCCCAAAGAAATCCAGAAGACGACGTTTTGAATTGTTGAACGCACCTTCATTTAAATACCACCTAAAAATATAAGTCCAAGAATCGCGACGAGTGCAACGATGGTAATTATTCGACGAGTCTTGTAGCTCATGGTGAAATCTTACTTTGCGCCAAGATGTTTTGATGGGAAGACTGAAATGAGAGTGATTGCGATCAACATAAGAATTGGAATCATCAAATAAGCGCGTGAGATTCCAAAACTATCTCCTAGTACTCCGAGCATAAAAGGAGAGAGGGCAATCGCACTTCCAGCGGCAAGCGAGTTATATCCGATTGCCAGGTCAGGCCTATTTTCACTAAAGGCGATGATCCGAACTGCAAACATCGGGAATTGAATGGCAACTCCCATACCAACACAGAAGAGTGAAATTAGGCTAAGTAACATGTTGTGGGAAAGCCAGAAGACCATAAATGAAGTGCACTGAAATGCAAATGCAAAACGAAGCTGATCATCTATATGTACTTTGTGAAATATCGGAGCGATAAACCATCGACTAATTGCAATGCCACATACGAATGTAACAACGGCAAGCGTTGATAAGGCAGCCGATGAACCAACGCGATCACTCAGGAGAGCGGCCGACCAAAAAGAAATTCCGAATTCGCAAGCGATGCTTAGAAAAAATGCAAAGACTGATGCAAGAAACCCCGCAGAAACTTTGCCGGATTGGCGCCCATGTTCTGGAGGTGTGTGATGCTCACCTTCTTTATCTCGAACAAAGAAATAAAGGTAGGGAATAAGTAGAAGGCAGATCAGCATGCTTAAGCGCCAATGATCTGGAAAGACTGAAGCTACAAAGCCAACCGTCAGAATTCCAAGTCCTCCGACTGAAATTCCAATCGCATTAGATTGGTTGAGAGCGACTTGTCGATGCTCAGCGAAATCTTCAGATGTGGAGGCGGTTGTGTTATTTATTGTCATGGATACGCCAAAACCAGTTACATATGCAGCGAGAATTGTTAACTGCACAATTGGAGCCAGCGCTAAACACGTAAGTCCAACAGAAAAAATTCCAAGCCCAAGCCAGACAGTTTTCTTTCGTCCTAAGGCATGAACAATGCGTGAGTTAAGAAGTCCTGAAGAAATCGAAGCAAGCCCCATAGCTGTTCCATGTAGACCCGCAACTTTGAGTGAGGTTCCTTGATCTGAGCGGAGCAAAGATTGCGCAGAACCAAATCCACTTATAAAGAAGTTAACAACAGCTGTTTGGCCGGTAAGAAACCAAAAATGCTTAGTGCGTCTAAATGTTTTTGGCATCTAAGCAAAATCAAACTTTATAGGTTTGAAACTACATATTCGATTGATGCTGTGAGTGCATCGATATCGCTTGGATCTGTTGCAGGGAACATTCCGATACGAAGCTGATTCTTGCCAAGCTTTCGATATGGCTCTGTGTCGACGATTCCATTTGCGCGAAGTGCTGCTGCAACCTTGGTTGCATCGATTGCATCATCAAAGTTAATTGTTCCAACAACCTTTGAACGCATTGCAGGATCAGTTACGAATGGTGTTGTGTATGAAATCTTCTCAGCCCATGAATAAAGACGTGAAGAAGAATCAGCACTGCGACCGGCCGCAAACTTAAGTCCACCATTTGAATTCATCCACTCAATTTGATCTGCAAGCAACATGAGAGTTACAAGTGCTGGAGTGTTGTACGTCTGATCAAGTCGTGAATTTTCGATTGCAATTCCAAGATCAAAAAATGCTGGAACCCAGCGGCCGCTTGCTTTAATTTTCTCGGCTCGTGCAATTGCAGCGGGGCTCATAAGCGCAAGCCATAGACCACCATCTGAAGCGAAGGATTTCTGAGGTGCAAAGTAATAAGTATCAAATTCTTTTGCATCGACTTCGAGCCCACCAGCAGCGCTCGTTGCATCAACTAAAACAAGTGCGCCATCAGTGCCTGCAGGACGCTTGATTGGCATCGCAACACCTGTGCTTGTTTCATTATGAGTTAGCGCATATACATCCACGCCAGCTTCAGCAACTGCAACCGGATGAGATCCTGGTTCTGACTTAATAACTGTTGGCTCACCTAAAAATGGCGCTTCTTTTGCAGCAGAGGCAAACTTTGAAGAAAATTCTCCAAAGACTAAGTGTTGTGATTTTTGCTCAATCAAACCGAAAGTTGCAATGTCCCAAAATGCTGTAGATCCACCATTGCCGAGGATTACTTCATAACCTTCAGGAAGTGAAAAGAGTGAGCTAAGTCCTTCGCGAACACGGTGTACAACGTTTTTTACTGGCTTCTGTCGATGTGAAGTTCCAAGTATTGAAGAACCAGATGCAGCTAGTGCTGCGAGTGCTTCCGGACGAATCTTTGATGGACCACAACCAAAACGACCATCACGTGGTTTTAAATTATCTGGAATTTTAATTTCTGCGCTCATGGGTAAAGACTACGGGTAGTACCGCGTTACTTCCCAATCACTAGTTGTGTTACTCCGCTCATATCGAAGCCGATCATGGAGGCGGGAATATCGTCCCTGCCAAAATTCGATTGAGATTGGAGTAATTCGATATCCACCCCAATGTGGTGGCCGGGGAACATCTGTGCCTTCGGGCCATTTCTCTGATGCGCCTTTGAATCTTTCTTCCAACTCAGCACGTGATGCTAGTGGTGCAGATTGCGCACTCGCCCATGCACCGATCTTGCTAGACCAAGGCCTTGTTGCAAAATATTCAGATGACTCTTGCTCCGAAACTTTCTCCGCGAATCCACTAATTGAAACCTGTCGCTCCATTGGATACCATGGAAAGAGAAGTGTTACTTGAGAATTTAACTCAATTGCGTGCGCTTTACGTGAAGAGTAATTGGTGAAAAAAGTAAATCCACCTTCCGAAATATCTTTTAATAAAACTGTACGAGTCGAAATAGCTTCACCGACGCCGTTTGCAGTTGTTCCAAGGGTTGAAAGCACCATTGCATTTGCCTCAACGATAAACGGATTTTGATGCGCTTCGAATAACCAATCAGCGAACGCTTTGAAGGGATCGGCAGGCAGGGATTCCAACCCTTTCTCCCCGTAGGAACGGCGCATCGCCGCAATTGCTTCGCGGTCCAATTTCTCCATAGGTGTATCGAACCTCACTTTCTTCCCGTAGTCATCTTGCAAAATTTTGGTTCAAACCACCCCGAAGCGGGTGCAGAATTAGCTCAGGATTTAGTACCGCATACCGACTGGAGCCCAAAGTGTCAGATGATTTCAAGCCAGGTCTAGAAGGCGTTATCGCTTTCGAATCCCAAATCGCTGAACCAGATAAAGAAGGAAGCGCGCTTCGCTATCGCGGAGTAGATATTGAAGACCTCGTCGGTCGCGTTTCATTTGGAAATGTTTGGGGCTTACTTGTTGATGATGAATTTAACCCAGGTCTACCAAATGCAGAACAATTCCCGCTACCAGTTCACTCAGGTGATGTGCGAGTCGATGTGCAATCAGCAATCGCGATGCTTGCACCAGCATGGGGATTTAAACCACTTTTAGATATTTCTGATGAAGAAGCGCGCAGCAATTTGGCGCGCACTTCCGTGATGGTTCTTTCCTACCTTGCACAAGCTGCACGTGGAATTGTTGCTAGCCCAGTTCCAGAATCAGAAATTGATAAGGCTCATACAGTTGTCGAGCGCATGATGATTCGTTGGCGCGGAGAACCTGATCCTGCACACGTACGAGCAATCGATGCTTACTTTGTTTCTGCTGCAGAGCATGGAATGAATGCTTCAACATTTACAGCACGCGTTATTGCATCAACTGGTGCAGATGTTGCAGCTTCGATTTCTGGTGCAATCGGTGCGATGTCAGGTCCACTTCATGGCGGCGCTCCATCACGCGTATTGCACATGATTGAAGAAGTTGAGAAGACTGGAAATGCAGAAGCTTACGTAAAAGATCTGCTTGACCGTCACGAACGTTTAATGGGATTTGGTCACCGTGTTTATCGCGCAGAAGATCCACGTGCACGCACGCTTCGTCGCACAGCTAAAGAACTTAACGCACCCCGTTATGAAGTTGCTGAAGCTCTTGAAAAAGCTGCGCTTAAAGAACTTCGTGAGCGTCAACCAGATCGCGTTCTTGAAACAAACGTTGAGTTTTGGGCAGCGATTATTTTGGACTTCGCACAAGTACCAGCGCCACTCTTTACTTCAATGTTTACAGCCGCGCGTACCGCTGGCTGGTCAGCACACATTCTCGAACAAAAGCGCACTGGCCGTTTAATTCGTCCATCAGCTCGCTACGTTGGTAAAGCACCACGCAAGGTTGAAGAGGTAAGCGGTTGGGATGCGACTGTGGAGCAACTCCACAAATAGCACTATCGTTTCGCATATGACTTCGCGAAGCATTATGTGGTTCCGTCGCGATCTTCGGATTTGCGATAACCCTGCGCTCCTTGAAGCAATCAACAGTGCTGATGAGATAGTTCCAGTATTTATACTCGATGAAAAACTTATCAATCAAAGCGGAAGCAAGCGCCTGGCTTACTTAGGTAATTCACTTCGAGCACTCGATGAATCACTTGGAAACAAATTACATATCTGTGTTGGCGACCAAGTAGAAGTGCTTAAAGAGTTAAAAGCTCGTTACAACGCAACTTCAGTTCATATCTCAACAGAATTCGAACCCTATGGCGCTGCTCGTGATGCACGAGTGGAAGCGGCAGGCATTTCACTTACTCGCACTGGAAGTCCTTACGCAGTTGCTCCCGGTCGAGTTTTAAAGCCAAGTGATGCAACGCCCTATCGGGTTTACACACCTTTTTATCGTGCTTGGTGTGTACATGGTTGGCGCAAACCAGCTGCTGCTCCTAAAGAAATTAAAGCAGTAACCCCAAGTGAAAAGGACCGAAATTTTCCTGATTGGAAAATACCTGAAGGTACAGAAATTTTTACAGCTGGAGAAAAAGCAGCACAAGCGCGATGGAAAGTATTTAAAAAAGATGGACTTCAAAGTTATGACGAAGATCGAAATTTTGCGGGCATTGACGGCACAAGCAAGTTAAGTGCTCACTTAAAGTGGGGAGAAATCCATCCGCGCACGCTCCTTGCCGAACTGGGAGAAGAAAAAGCGCACGATGTTTTTAGAAAAGAAATTGCCTGGCGTGAGTTTTATGCAGATGTCCTCTTTAATAATCCAGGTACTGATACCGAGTATTACGCGCCGAAATTTAAAGAGATGCGTTACGACAAGCCTGCGCAGCAGTTAAAGGCTTGGCAAGAGGGCCGTACCGGATATCCGTTTGTTGATGCAGGAATGCGACAAATGCTTAAAGAAGGCTGGATGCATAATCGAGTTCGCATGGTTGTCGCTTCATTCTTAGTTAAAGATCTCCACCTTGAATGGCAGCATGGTGCTGATTTCTTCATGGAGCATCTTGTTGATTTCGATGTTGCTTCCAATGCACACGGTTGGCAATGGACTGCAGGATGCGGAACAGATGCGTCGCCTTATTACCGTGTATTTAATCCAATCGAACAAGGCCGCCGTTTTGATGAAAACGGCGATTACATCCGCAAATATGTTCCAGAACTTGCACATTTATCTGCAGCAGAAATTCACGAACCTTGGCTTTTCCTTGACGGTTATTCAAAAGGATATCCTGAGCGAATAGTCGACCACGCCGCTGAACGGATTGAATCACTTGCAAGATTGGAAGAAATTAAAGAAGTAAAAAAATCAAAGTGAATGAATAAGAGAATTTCCATTTCGCTTTGCTTCATACATTGCAGCATCAGCTCGCTGTAATAAATCGCCAGCTCCATCATTTTGTACATGCCCAACAGCAACGCTTAAAGCAATTGATTTCCCATCGATATTAACTGGATAACTAAGAGTCGCGCTTAGCGCGTGAGCAACTTCAATCGTTGTTTCGTATGGCCCCGAAACTATTACTCCGAATTCATCTCCGCCAAGCCTGGCGAGAATCGCGCCAGTTGGAAGTGATCTCGAAAATCTTGCAGCAACTTGCCGCAAAACCAAATCTCCCATCTCATGTCCGTACTGATCATTGACAGGTTTAAATCCATTGAGATCAAGTAAGAGCAGCGCACTTTCGGTATTGCTTAAAGAATCTAATTCTGCAATGAGGCGCCTTCTATTTGGTAAGCCAGTGAGTTCATCTGTTCTTGCAAGAATTTTTTCTTCACCTAAATTGCGTGAATGCTTAAGGACAAGTGCCATGCGAATAAAGGCGAGAAACAACGTCGCAATCGTTGGTAACACTATAAATGCCGGAAAGTATCCTGGGCGAAGTGCAATGATTGCTAAGAGCGTTGGACTCATAAATACAGAGAGAGCAATAAAAGCGGGATGAATAGCAATCTCTCGGTTTTGTTTGGGGGCTTTCTTCCAAAATGAAAAAGAGATCAAGACAACACCAAGTATCCAGCCTTCATCGCTAAATTGCCCAAATTGATAGTTTCCGTTGAGATTTAGCCAGAGAAAGAGAAAATCTGTCAGCGCAAAAATTAAAACACCAAGTGAAAGTAAAGCTATTCGTGCATTAAATCTTTGAGTCACAAATGAAATTGCCACCGAGACAATCAGTATCAAATCGCAAACCGGATATAGAAGTGAAAAGAAAGCTTCCGTGCTGCTCCCTGGAAATTTTGGAAGAATTTGCCCAAGAAGTAGCGCTGTAACAATTGCTGTAAGCCCGAGTCCAAAGATTGCAGAGTCTAAGAGTTCGAGAGTTCCGACCTTGCGTTTTCTTCCGGTCGCCCGTGGTATTGCCACAAGTACACAGGGATAGAAAAGTGTGTAAAAAATATTAGAAATGAGTGTTGAATACTCTGGTAGTTCTGAGAACTGGCTAAAACTTGAAATTGCAGATCCGATTCCCCATGAAGTAAGCGCCAAAGCAATCATGGCAACTGCGATATGGTCGTTGTGCAGGGGAGCTTGAAAAAGAGTTACGACTGAAATTAAGACAATCACGTTGTATAAATACAAATCGAGGCCAACCGTTGGCGTTGATATAAATAAACGAGTTAAAAGATGGGCAATAAGCAATACGGGTGCAATCCACCTGGCCATCATGTAAATTCGCACCTAGTTATTAAAGTCAGAGTTAGCCATAAACCGAATAGGGGAAGCCATAGATGTCAGCAGAAATATCTCGCCGCGAAGTCCTTTGTGGGGTCGCACTTCTATCCCTTGGAACAGCGATTTCATTAGATTCAGCCGTTGCAGCAACCGGTTACAAAGTATTAGCTAGCGGCAAAGTAGAAGTAGATATTGCGGCTAACCCTGCAATTGCAAAGGTTGGAGGCGTTCTGCGCATTGATGACGTGAAGGGAAAATCAATCGCAGTTGTACGCACAAGCACTGCAAAGACTGGATATAAAGCAATCGATTTAAGTTGCACACATCAAGGAGTTCCTGTCGAGCAATCAAGTGCTGGATGGATGTGTCCAGCGCATGGCTCGCAGTTCACGCTTGCGGGGAAGAAGATAAGCGGATTAGCTCGCGGTCCACTTAAGAATTTAACTATTGCTGTAACACCAACCAAGTTAACTATCGGTTAATTATTAACTCCCCAATTGCTCCTCTTGGCACAACTGGATGCGTTGGTGCGACTGCTTCAACTTTTTTATAGGCAGATCCTTGAGCAGGTCTTGTGTCCGGCTGATTTTTATTTGGCCACATGGACATAGCGCGTTCTGCTTGAGCCGTAATTGTGAGAGATGGATTGACTCCGAGATTTGCTGTAATTGTTGAGCCATCAACGATATGAAGCGTTGGGTAATTCCAAACTCGGTGATACGGATCTATTACTCCAGTTGAATCGCTATCTCCGATCACACAACCACCAACAAAGTGAGCGGTAAATGGAGCGCCAATGAGATCTCCATAATGTCCACCAGTAATACCGCCGTATTTCTTGGCAATGTGGCGGACTGCTTCGTTCCCGGCAGGAATATAAGTTGCATTTGGCTGATCGGAGTTATTTGTAGAAGTTAATTTAAATCCGAAGATTCCACGTTTACCCTTTACCGTTATCGAAGAGTCTACGTCCTGCATTACAAGTGCGATAACAGTCTTCTCACTCCATGCACGGACATTTAATAGGCGGCCGATTAATTTTGGATTCTTTAGGAAGTTTTTCCACCATTGACGGCGGCGATCTTTTGGTGAATGTGAGTCGGTCATAATAGTTTGAAGCAGACCCATCGCATTGCTTCCCTTGCCATATCTAACTGGTTCGATATGTGTGTGCTCATCTGGAAAGAATGATGAGGTAATTGCGCTTCCTTCACTGAAATCTATTTCTTTTGAATTCATAAGCGCACCTGTAAGTGCTTCACTGTTGGTGCGTGATAGTTCGCCCAATCTGGATGAAATCTTTGGTAAGTGACCTTTAGCTTTCATTTTATGAAGAAGTTTTTGAGTATTAAATGTTCCGGCTGCAACAACTAGCTCTTTGGCCAGAAATTCTTGACGTCCTGCACGAATAATCCATTTGCCATCTTCACGTTGCCAAAATTCCTTTACTGTTGTTCGTGGAAAGACCTCGGCTCCAGCTTTTTCAGCAAGACCCAAATAATTCTTCGGCAAAGTATTTTTTGCGTTATGTCTGCAGCCGGTCATGCATTCACCGCAGTTGGTACAGCCAGAGCGAGTTGGTCCGACACCGCCAAAAAATGGGTCAGATTTCTTTATTCCAGCTCCCTCACCAAAATAAACACCAAGAGGAGCCATCTTGAATGTATGACCTACGCCCATCTCCTCTGCAGCATGTTTCATCGCGGCATCACTATTTGAAAAGAATGGATTTTCAACAACACCGAGCATGCGACGTGCTTGGTCATACCAAGGAGTTAATTCGCTCTTCCAGTCTGTAATTTGCGCCCATTGAGGATCTTGAAAATATTTATCTCCAGGCTGATAAAGCGTGTTGGCGTAAACGAGTGAGCCACCACCAACTCCAGCACCGCAAAGTACAAGAACATCTGGAAGGAAATGTATTCGTTGAACTCCATGGAGTCCGAGTTTTGGGGCGAATAAAAACTTATTTAAGCGCCAAGAAGTTTTTGGAAAATCTGCATCTTCAAATCTTTTTCCTGCTTCGAGTATTCCGACGGAATAGCCTTTTTCAGTTAATCGAAGCGCAGTAACCGAACCACCAAAACCGGATCCGATTACTACGACATCGAACTGTTTCATATTGTCAGAGTATTCAATTCATCAACTGAAATATCACTGGAATCTTCTTCGCGAATATTCCATGATGTTCCGTATGACTCCAAAAGATCTAAAAATGGTTTTGCCTCAAACCATTCAGGACCGTTAACACCCTCGGGAACCCAAGCACCTTTATGAATTAACTCCATCGCAATAACTGGATTAATCGCAGTCTGCCAAACAACAGCTTGATCGCCGTACTCAGACATTGACCATGCATTATCTACAACGTTATAGATATAACAGGCATAGGGCTTTCCTTCTTTATTTAATCCACGAACTAAAGCTCCAGCACAAGTTTTGCCTTTCATGCGTTCGCCAAGAGTTGCAGGATCTGGAAGAGAAGCAGCAAGTAGGTCGCGTGGTGAAACTTGATGTCCTTGAACATCAACTGTGTCTTTTCGATCCATACCAAGCATGTGGATGGTTTTAAGAGTCGTGATGAACTGTGCGCCAAGTCCGTATTTGAAGTTAACTTTCTTAGCATCAACTTTCTGCGGAATAAGCACAACTTCTTCGTGCTCCACATTTACACATTCGACTGGGCCAATACCTTCTGGGAAATCAAAAGTTTCGATCTCGCTAAATGGTTCTGTTGTGTACCAACCGCGTCCGTCTTCCCAAACCAGCGGTGGATTCAGACACTCTTCGATAGTTGTCCAGATTGAGAATGATGGCGCGAAATCTGCACCTTCGACAACCAAGTTTGAACCATCGAGGACGGTAATTGAATCAATTCGGCTGAAGAGATGGTCAGAGGCATAACGTGCAAAGACATCGCTCATGCCGGGTTCGATTCCCATTCCGACAAGTGCGTAAATCTTTCGCTCACACCAATTCCAGTCGCGCGCGAATTGCTCGTCACCAAGCTTCACGCCAGTTTCTGAATTTGGATAGTGAGGGTGTGGACGCGATAGTGACATCGCCATATCCATGTAGTTCACATTTTCAATTTCACAAGCCAAGAAGATTGGCATTACAAAACGCGGATCTACCGCGTTGATGACAATATCGGGATCAGCTTTACGAATCAGCGCACGTACGTCCTCGAGTTCTGCAGCATTCACCTCCGCCGCGGAGAATCGTGAATCATGTACTTTTGTTACGGCTGCTTCAGCACGTGACAGATTGCGGTCTGCAATAACCATCGACGTAATAAATTTTCTACGTGATGCGATATTTGCGATTGCACTGCCAACGCCGCCTGCGCCGATAACGAGCGCTTTCATGGTGGCCTCTCAATATAAGTTACGCGTCATAATCGAATTACTATGACTGCTTTGTGAGCCTAGGTTACCGCTCGTATAACCTTCTGCCAATACGCATGCGTATTTATGCAGGTCCCTGTAGCTCAGTGGATAGAGCAACCGCCTCCTAAGCGGTAGGTCGCCGGTTCAACTCCGGCCAGGGACACAAAAAGAAATGTGATTATTTTAAGAAAAAATTACGGTGCGTTTACCAACTACGAAAATTCGATCCTCTGCATAAAGTTTTACAGCTTTAGCTAGTACACGTCTTTCGATATCACGACCGAGAGCAATCAGCTCTTCAGGGGTAGCTGAGTGCGTCACGTGTGCAACATCTTGCTCGATAATTGGGCCTTCATCTAAATCAGAAGTAACAAAATGAGCCGTAGCTCCAATTATTTTCACACCACGATCATGTGCTTGGTGATACGGCTTAGCACCTTTAAATCCTGGCAAGAATGAATGATGAATGTTAATAATTTTGCCTGGCATGGAGGCACAAAAATCACTTGACAGCACTTGCATGTATCGGGCGAGTACAACGAAATCAATCTTAAGTTTCTTAATTTCCTCAACTATCAGTTTTTCTTGGCTCGCTTTTGAAGAATCAGTAACTGGAAGATGCAGGAATGGAATTCCATGAGATTCAACTAAAGATTGCAATTCTTTGTGATTTGAAATCACAAGAGGTATTTCGATAGGAAGTTCGCCGAGTTCGAGTAGGTACATCAAATCTCTAAGACAGTGGCTCTCTTTCGTCACTAGTACCAGTGCGCGAGGCTTCTCTTCTGTAGGTCGAATATGAAGTGTCGGAGAAAAGCGAGATAAACCATCGCTCAAACTCGTAGTGGCTCGCTCTAAACCCTGTGAAGACTCAAACCGCGTGCGCATTACAAAAGTGTTTGTGGCGTGATCGGTAAATTGCTGATTCTCAATAATGTTTCCATCGCAAGCTAAAACAGCGCTCGTCATCGCATGGACTATGCCAGGTTGATCTGCACACTGAAGAGTTGCTAGTAGATCCATCTTCAAAGGGTAGAGGTTTGCTCGGAATTAAAAAAATTACGCGTACGATTAGCTCATCATGAGTGATTTATTTCCCAGCACAACCGATGATGAACGCGATCCTCGCGAAGATTCAACGGAAGAGTCAAAGCGCATTGAGGAAATAAAAGGGGATAAGCCCCCACATCACGACGAGTAATTATTCAGAAGCAGAAGGCTTTGCAGGTGCTGAATCAGTTTTGTAGAAACCCGAGCCTTTAAATACAACTCCAACATTTGAAAATACTTTTCTAACTTCACCCTTACATTCAGGACACTGCTTCAGGGGCTCTTCGGAGAATGTCTGAAAGGCTTCAAATGCATGGGCGCATGAATTACATGCATATTGATATGTAGGCACCTTGCACCACCTTTCGCTGAAGAATCTCTTTCGAGGACTGGTGCTTAAGTCTAAAGAAGTGAGACGATAGAGGCGAATTGAAGGCCTATTGAGGAAGAGGAATTGTGAAGCTCGCATCAATTGCACGCACTATTGCGGTTCTTGGAATTGTGGTTTTGGCTGCAACGCCTGCTCAAGCAAATACCCTCGTTTCAACAAGCCCAAC
>CAFBLW010000015.1_pt1 | contig 13969 bp, 13 predicted proteins | sample 7268291 | NCBI WGS metagenome assembly CAFBLW01 (sample SAMEA6814045, study PRJEB35770) | uncultured Candidatus Planktophila sp. | biome: Freshwater; feature: Freshwater reservoir; material: water | place: Czech Republic | collected 2017-05-23 | depth 30m m
AGATCATGGCTGAGAGCGAGGCTAGAGATGCAATTGATTTATAGGCAGCTAAATCCTCGTCACTAGCTGATGAAAGAAATCTGGAGAGCGCGCTATCTGGTGAACCTTCAACAACCTGACGAAGTCCTAGGTGGAGCGTCGAAGTGAGCTCGTTTTCATTCTTAGCTGCTGACATATTCCACAAACTCCCTCCTTGCCTATAAAAGGCACTTCAACTTCAAGTTGAGGCTGACACTAGAGAAGGTCACCTCATAAATCAAGCGGAAAAAGAGGGATTTACACGCTGATTTTTAAGAAAAATTACGCGGTGATTTGACCGTACTCGCCGGCAGATAGTAAGCCCGACGGCTCGGTCGATACTTCAATTTCTGCTAACCAGCCCGCACCGTATGGATCTTGATTTACCAATTCAGGTGTGGCCGCCAAAGACTCATTGATAGCAATAATTTTTCCACTCACTGGCGCAAAGATTTCGCTGACACTCTTCGTAGATTCAACTTCTCCACAAACTTTATCTGCCGTGACTGATTCACCAATTTTAGGTAACTGAACATAAACAATGTCACCAAGAGCACCTTGCGCGAAATCGGTAATACCCATCCGATAGATGTTGGCGCCTTTTGCAGAAACCCATTCATGCTCTTTGGTGTACTGCAGGCTATCTGGAATTGATGACATCAAAATATCCGTTTCTAGTTCGCGTTCTTAATTCTAACCACAGCATCTTGAATATAGCCAATAGCCGTACCGACATAGAGTGCGACTCCCCAAAGAGTAAAGCTCCATCCCGCTATAAATGCTATTTCACTGAATCGATTAGACGAAAGGGCAAGCAAGAGCAAAGGAAAGGCGTACAAGAGATTGAAGGTAGCAGCCTTGCCTAAATATGAAACTTTGATTGGAGGCAATCCTTTTAGTTGAAGGGCTAAGGCGAAAAAGGCCATTACAACATCACGACCGATTAGAATCGATATGAGCCAAAGTGGTGCTGCATCGCGCATGTAAAGAACAACCAGTGTCGAGATAATATACAAACGATCAATAGCTGGATCTAATATCTCCCCAACAGCAGATGTTTGATTCCACGCTCTCGCTAATTTTCCATCAAAATAATCCGTTGCACCTGCGATTACTAGGGTTAAAATCGCCCATTTATCTGCCTTGATAACAAGTGCTTGATAGACAAATAACGGAATTCCAAAGCCGCGCAAAATTGAGAGCGCATTTGGAAAGGTCATTACTTGGCTCAATTCTCTTTCTCACGTTCTTTCACTCGGATCGCCACCTGAACTGGAGTTCCAGGGAAGCCAAATTCCTCACGCAATCTACGCTCGATAAATCGACGATAGCTTGCTTCAATCCAGCCGCTTGAAAAAATTACAAATTTCGGTGGTGCGATTCCAGCTTGAGTAGCGTAGAAAATTTTCGGCTGCTTTCCACCTCGAACAGGTGGCGGCGTTGCACCGATTAGTGCGCCCAAGAATGAATTGAGTTTGGCAGTTGGAACTCGTCTCTCCCAACCGTCGAGAGCGGTACGTAGCGCCGGAGCCAATCGATCGCGATGCCAACCGGTCTTAGCTGCCACATTTACTCGCTGCGCCCATTCCACTTGATCTAGATGTCTATCAATCTCTCGGTCAAGTTGGTCCCGACGATCTTCATCTACAAGATCCCACTTATTCATGACAATCACCATTGCCTTACCAGCTTCTTCAACCATGGTGATAATTCTCAAATCTTGTTCTGATATGGGTTCGGAAGCATCAAGAACAACCACAGCGCATTCGCAACGCTCAAGAGCAGTTTGTGTTCGAAGCGTTGCGTAGTAATCAGTTCCACTGGCCTGATTCGCTCGCTTCTTCAATCCAGCTGTATCAACAAATCTCCAGATGGAACCTCCGAATTCAATTAACTCATCGACTGGATCTCTCGTAGTTCCGGCCACGTCGTCGACAATTGATCGGCTCTCTCCTGCGATTGCATTGAGCAAACTTGATTTACCTACATTTGGTCTTCCAATTAACGCAATTCGACGGTAGCCATCCTGAATCTGTGCACCACCAACTTCTGGAAGTAGCTTGACTATTTGGTCTAATAAATCACCGCTACCACGTCCATGTAAAGCTGAAACAAAACGCGGTTCACCCAGACCCAAGTTCCATAGAGCATGGGCGTCCGATTCATCAACATCGCTATCAACTTTATTAGCGATCAATAAAGTTGGTTTCTTTGCCTTTCGTAGCTCCTGAACTAAAACATCATCTTCATCTAAAGCCCCAACGTGAGAATCAACCACAAATGCCAATACATCAGCCTCTTGCATAGCCAATTCAGCACTTGCACTGACTTGGATAGAAATACCATCCGGTTTGGATTCCCAGCCACCTGTATCCATGACGATAAAACGGCGTCCGCCCCATTCACACTCATACTGAACTCGATCTCGCGTGACACCTGGAGTATCTTCAACAATTGCTTCACGTCTACCAATAAATCGATTTATTAACGTAGATTTTCCAACATTTGGGCGTCCCAAGATAGCCACTATTGGCAGTCCAAGCAGAGATCTCTCTTTAAGCAGCTCCCAGATTCTTTCTACTGTCTCTTCGAGATTCAAATCTGTTGAGTCGACATGAACGGCCTCTTGAGCTTTAGTTAACGGAGAAATAGTTCGATTTGAATCTACTTCATCTCGGTTTTGAAGTGATTCTCCAACTTGCGTGACCGACTTTACGTTCTCGGGCAGTTCGCTTGCGCGCCTATTAGCGCGTGCTTGCAGATCTGCTGTGAGAAAAATTTTTAGAGGTGCATCAGGAACAACTACGGTTCCGATATCTCGGCCTTCAACAACAATTCCACGAGTAGCTGAGGAAATAATTTTGCGCTGAATTGTTAGTAGCTCTGCACGTACCTCGGGCATTGCGCTTATACGGCTAACATTTTCTGTTATTTCTTCACTGCGAATCTGCGTTGTTACATCGATATCGCCGCAGAAAACTCTGGGATCAGTAGCAGATGCGATGAACTTGATATTGTTGTCGATGATCAAGAGCAAAATCTCTTTAGCGCTCTCTGCGCTATTTTTTAGCGCCAACCAAGTGACGGCTCGATAGAGAGCGCCGGTATCTAAATAATTCCAACCTGCTCTGTGGGCAATCGATCGCGAAGTACTCGATTTACCCGATCCGCTTGGGCCGTCTATCGCAACAACGATCACTTTGATACGCCCATATCTTTTAGTTAGTCCGGATAATTGCTAAGTCTAACGAGGTGTATGAACGTTCCAGCCACAACCAAGTAGGTGTTCGTAAAGGGTTTGCGCATCTGTAGCAGAGAGAGACAGAGTAATTAATCCAGTGAATTGACCTGGGGTATGTTCGATTGCTAAATCTTCAATATTGACCCTTGCTTTATCGCATTCGGTAAAAAGTAAACCTAGTTGACCTGGCTTATCCTCGATGACGACAGGCAAAAGCGTGTAATCGCGCGCAACGCCACCATGTTTGCCAGGAATTTTAGATCGACCAAGATTTCCATCGACAATTAGTTTCTTGATTGCTGTTTTTGTCGACTCGGAGCCTCTCAAATTGCTTATAACTTCTGACAAATCTTCGGCGAAAGTTTCTAGAAGCGGCAAGACTTTTTCTCGGTTCTCGGAGATAATTTCACTCCAAAGGATCGGATCCGATTCCGCGATTCGGGTGGTGTCTCTCAGTCCAGAACCCGCAAGAGCTAACCATTTACTTTGACCGGCATTTAGTTGCTTTGCGAGAAGGGATGCCACCATTTGGGGCAGGTGGGAAATGAGGGCAACTGCCATATCGTGCTCATCTACATCGACTTCAAAAGCCTTAGCCCCGAGAAGCTCAACTAATTCCTTGGCCGCCTCGACCACATCAGCGTCTACACCTTGAACGCAAAGAATCCAGGGTCTACCAGCAAAGAGATCACCTCTGGCCGACTCTGCTCCCCCAATTTCACGACCCGCCATTGGATGAGTTGGGCAAAATCTGCCTGTTGGAATCTGACTTCTTTCTACATCAAGTACAGGTTTAGTCTTAACAGAACCGATATCAATGAACTTTGATTCTGGGTTGAGGTCATATTCTCGATTAAGAACGCTACTTAGAGCCGATGACGGTAAAGCCAGGATTGTGAGATCAGCCTTTTCCGGTGTGGGTGCTCCAATTAAATCTTGAGCTAACTTTTGGGCCCTGGGGTCGATGTCGACCATCTCAACTGAGATGTTTCTAGCGACCAAACCAAGTCCAATAGACGTCCCAATTAGACCAGAACCCACAATGCGAACCTTTTTGAGTCTCATCGGGGCTCTACTTGGCTATATCGCTACGAAGTGATTTGGCCCCATGAAGATAGATATGCGAGATCGTCGCGCCATCGTTTTTCACATTACAGTGAATTAAGATGCGGACCACGCGATCAAGGGCTCCTGGTACCCCTATTTCAACGGCGCAAAGCAGCGGCGTATCCGCGAAACCAACTTCGCGTGCTGAACTAGCGGGAAAGGCGGCATCCAAGTCTGGGCTGACCGTGAAAATAACAGAGATGACATCTTCTACATCAAGCTCATTTGCCTTGAGCATTTCAAGAAGAAGCTCCTGGGTGGCCTCACTAATCGCAGCAGGGGTATTTGCCTCAACTTGAGTTGCGCCCCGGACGGCCTTTACCTTTGACATGCACTAAGGATAGCGGCAACCGCGATCGCTGGTGTTTAACTATTTAACTGCAAATATTTTAATGTATTTACAGACATTGCGCCTTAACTACAACCATCAAATCTCCGCCAACCGAAAAGACGTAAAGCACAGGATCTGATGAAAATCGTTTTATCGATTAAATCCCTCATCTTTATGCTCGAAATCTTTGGTTAATATCGATAAATCAATTTTATTCCACTCGGGATTCTAATTAACGTTAAATATATAAATCGATATATAAATATACTATCGATTTATGGCTATATATCTAAAGCCTTTTGTAGTGATATCAATTCGCCGGCATTTAGATCGCGCCATCGTCCTTCAGGTGTATCTCCTAGAGAAATAGGTCCGAACTTGGTTCGAATGAGCCGCAGGACTGGCACGTCAACGGCCTCCATTAACCGTCTAATGATGTGGTATCTGCCTTCGTGGATGCTCACTTCAATCCATTGGGGAGAAAGTTGTTTGAAGGCGAGAACTCTTCCCATCCCATCTTCGAGCTCGATACCTTTGAGAAGAGTTTTTTCAACCCCTACTGGAAGTTTGCCATCGAACTCAATGATGTAAGTCTTCTCCAAACCGAAGGAAGGGTGGGTAGCTCTAAAGGTCAGATCTCCGTCATTTGTCAGAAGAATTAACCCCTCGGAATCCTTATCTAGACGACCAACGTGGAAGAGTCTCTCCGTCCTGAGATCAATAAAGTCCGAAAGCGATGGTCGTCCCTCAGGGTCAAACATCGTTGACAAAACGCCTTTAGGTTTATGAAGCACTAAATAAGTCTTAGACAAACTACGTGTAATTGTCTCACCATCAATACTAACTTTCACTAAGTCAGGATCGAACTTGGCTCCCAACTCTCTGACTACAAATCCGTCTACCGATACTCGGCCTTCAATGATGAGTTGGTCAGCGCCACGTCGGCTAGTGATTCCCGCGTCGGCAATAATTTTGTTTAAGCGCATTTCTGGCATTGCGGCTATCCATTCTCGACAGTCAGCTAAATTTTTTAAAGCTAAATTATCGGTGAGAGTGTTGCCCACTCCCCCGAAGCCAGGAGTCTACTAGTCTGTGAGAGAGTCTAAAACCTCATCCAGGCGATCCAAATCGGGCAAATAGGGGGCAAGAGCTGGAAGGTCTTCCAAGTTTTTAAGTCCCAGACGCTCCAAGAAATAGCTGGTGGTTTTGTAGAGAATTGCTCCAGTCTCGGATTCAACTCCATACTCCTCGACCAAACCACGAGTTATCAGAGTTTTCATAACGGCCTCGACGTTGACCCCACGGATTGCTGAAACTCGCGCTCGAGATACGGGTTGTCGGTAGGCGATGACCGCGAGAGTTTCAAGGGCTGCTTGGGTGAGGCGATTTTGCTGGCCGTCCAGGACAAATTTCTCGACTACTGAACTAAAGTCAGGATGGCTATAGAAGCGCCATCCCCCGTTTATCGCCTTAAGGGTAAAACCACGGTCCTCATAGCTTTGGGCCAATCGGTCCAGCGCTGAAATAACATCATCGACAGTGACCTCAAGGACCGAAGCTAAAGTCAATTCAGTAACCGGCTCGTCTACCACCATTAGGATCGCTTCTATTGAACGTTCAAGGTCTAGATTAGACATTTTCATCCCCATCTGTCTTCTCATCTATGGCTATTACGGGTATATCAAATTCGTCGGTACTCTCAATTTCGCCCTCATCCGGACCGTTCCAGCTTATTTGAAGCTCACCAAGAGCAATAACCTGCTCAAAGCGTAAGTTTCCTTGTCGATAAAGATCTAATAGAGCTAAGAATCGGGCAACTATAACAAGGGTTGAATCAGCATCTGAGCAGAGATTTCGAAAGCTAAGGGTACGAGACCTGCGCAGAGCCTCGACTACATTTCTAGACTCCTCTGCCACGGAGACCAGCGCGCTGTGAAGGTGGGAAACGGCCACAACAGGAGGCGTTTTGGGGGTCAGGACACGCTGCGCGATAGCGGCGAAACGTGTGGCGCCAACGCCTATCAAGACCTCTGGTAGTAGGGCAGCCATCGCAGGATCCAAAGCCACCACGCGAGGGAAAGACTTATCTGCCGCCTCAATTCGAAGTTGAAAAGTAGCGGCAATCTCCTTAAATGCACGATATTGGAGCAGGCGGGCAAAGAGAATATCCCTTGCCTCAAGTAGGGCCAGATCCTCTTCATCCTCAACTTCGCCCGAGGGAAGGAGTCTGGCTGCTTTTAGGTCCAAAAGGGTTGCAGCTATGACTAAGAATTCAGTGGCCTGGTCGAGCTGCCATCCTTCTCCACTGCTCTCTAAAGCGCGAATGTAGGCGATAAATTCGTCGGTGACCACGCTCAGGGATACCTCAGTGATATCCATCTTGTGCCTGGATATGAGCTGGAGGAGTAAGTCGAAAGGTCCGTCAAAATTTTCTAGATGAACGCTAAAACCTGATCCAACTTCCTCTTCGGCAAAGGCAGCCTCGGCCGGCGCATCTACTAACTGCGACGCGCCTAGGCTCTCATGATTAGCCGAAGAATCGATATCCACTGGCGAACCATACTCGCAAGGTGGTTCGTTACTTGCACCCGTTCCCCGGGCAAACTAGAGTCGCACCCAAGTAGAAAGAGGTTTCTCGCTTGAACGCTAAATCGACATTTGATGACGATGTCTCAACAACGGCATCCCTGCTCAATCGTGAACCAAAAAATTTCCTTATCCCTGCGCCGATAACCGAGCATGGTGGGGCAAAAATCATTTCGATCTTCAACCAAAAGGGTGGCGTTGGAAAAACGACGACAACGATAAATCTGGGTGCGGCGCTGGCTGAACTGGGTCGAAGGGTTCTGCTCGTCGACTTTGACCCTCAAGGTGGCCTTTCACTCGGACTTGGCGTTAACGCTCATAGCTTGCCGTTAGAGAACACCGTTTACTACGCGCTGATGACACCAGATGCAAAGGTTGATGAAATAGTTCTTAAGTCATCCGTTGCCAATTTAGACTTTCTACCTGCAAACCGAGATCTTGGTACAGCCGAAACAACTCTTGGTGCTGAAATTGGTGGGCAGCAATATCTTAAGCGCGCGCTTGCTCGTCTTCGTCCAGAATATGACGTAATACTTATTGACTGTCAGCCAACTATGGGGCAGCTCACCATCAATGCACTAGTGGCATCTGATGAAGTAATTGTTCCTCTCCAATGCGAATACTTTGCACTACATGGATTTATCGAACTCAAAGGCAATATCGACAAGGTGCGCAGCTTCCTAAATCCGGAACTTAAACTGATCGGAATTCTTGCCACGATGTACGACAAGAAAACACTTCATAATCGTGAGGTCCTTGGCGCTATTTTGGATAAATATCCAGAAGATGTTTTTGAAACTATTATCAGCAAAACAATTCGATTCGCCGAGACAACGGTTGCAGGCGAACCAATTACCAGTTATGCATCATCTTCTGGCGGTGCGGCTTCATATCGCCGTCTTGCCAGAGAATTAATCGCACGAGGAGGCGCACGATGACACGTAGAGCAAGCTTGCCGGGAGCTGACGAACTATTTAAAGCAAATACTCCTGCGTTGAGCGCAGTTCGCCAGATTGCCGAACCCGTCGATGTACAAAGTGCTCCTGCAGCAATACCAACTTCTGCACCACTTTCACCTAAGAGCAAAAAAGGTGTCCGTTCAATTCCTCGTCGTCGTATCACCGCTGTTGAGAAATCACCTTCTGGTCGCGAGCGTCACGATGACAAAATAACCGTCTACCTTTCTCCGGATGAACTTTTTGATTTGGACCAGGCGCGACTTACTCTTCGTGGAGATTTAGGTTTAGCCGTAGATCGCGGTCGCATTGTTCGTGAATCCATCGCTGTAATCATTGCTGATCTCGAATCTAAAGGTGATCAGAGCATTCTTGCCAGGCGATTGCGCGGAATCTAAAACAAATCTATCTAGCTCGTGGGTGTGCCAAACTGTAGGCTTCACGAACTTTATCGATCGTAACAAGGGTGTAAATCTGAGTTGTTGTAACAGATGAATGTCCAAGAAGTTCTTGAACTACTCGAATATCAGCTCCTCCATCGAGTAGATGCGTTGCATAGCTATGACGAAAAACATGCGGTGAAATTTTTCCTCTAAGGCCTGCTCTATCTGCAGCGTCGGAGACCATCTGCCAAGCACTTACACGAGAAAGTCTTTGGCCTCTAGAATTTAAGAACAGCGCTCCATGTTCCTTTGTCGATTTTGCGATTAACGAAGGTCGAAGACGAACTAAGTAATCCTCTAGTGCCTTTTTTGCGTAACTGCCAAGTGGCACTAGACGCTCTTTAGACCCTTTGCCTTTCAATTTAAGAGTTTGGATTTCGCCTTCAGGAGTTATGGCAGTGGCTATATCGTTTACATTTAGACCAACAATTTCGCTCACACGAGCTCCGCTTCCGTAGAGAAGTTCTAAAATCGCGTAATCGCGCAAAGAAATTAGATCGCTTTCACGTTTGGAACTTTCGATGAGCTTGAGAACTTCTGCGACAGTTAAAGCCTTAGGCAGCTTTCGTGCGAGCTTGGATCTCTCTATCTCCCCCATGGGATTTACAATTGCAAACTCTCTTGATGCGTATTTATAGAAGCTCTTTACACCCGAAATAATTCGATTAATGCTTGCAGGAGCAAGGTCCTGGGCTTTGAGAAAGGAGTTAAATTCACTCACATCGTTTGGATTGAGTTTTGCATAATCCAATTTTTTCGCTTCTAGGAAATGTGAAAATTTACTCAAATCCCGGCTATAAGCGCTAATTGAATTGGAAGATAATCCACGCTCGATTCGCAGGTAATCGAGAAAAGTTCTTTTAGCTAATTCAAATTGCATAGCCGTGAGCGAGTGCTACAGCTTCAAAGGTAATTTTTCCTGCATGCACATTTAGACCAAGAGCCAACGCTGGGTCATGGTCAATGGCTTCTTTCCAGCCTTTATTTGCTAAAGAAAGCGCGTAAGGAAGCGTTGCGTTAGTGAGGGCATAGGTAGAAGTAACGGGAACCGCACCCGGCATATTCGCAACGCAATAAAAAATTGAACCGTGAACCAAAAAAGTGGGTTCGGCATGAGTTGTAGCTTTCGAATCAGCAAAACAACCGCCTTGGTCAATTGCTATATCAACTAGTACGGATCCGGGCTTCATAGTTTTCACTTGCTCATTTGAAACTAATTTTGGAGCTTTCGCTCCCGGTACCAATACAGCACCGATAACCAAGTCTGCATTCTTAATTTCACGATCAATCGCAGCAAAAGTTGAAGCCAGAGTCTTGATACGACCATTATATATTGAATCGATTTGTGCTAATCGTTGGAGTGATTTATCCAAAATCGTAACATCAGCGCCCATCCCAACAGCAATAACAGCGGCATTGAGTCCTGCGCTTCCACCACCTATAACTAATACTTTTGCAGGGGCTACACCTGGAACACCACCCATTAAAACTCCACGTCCTCCATGGGGTTTCTGTAGCGCACTTGCGCCAACTTGAGTGGCTAGTCGACCAGCAACTTCACTCATCGGGGCTAGAAGTGGTAGGTAACCATTTATGCTCACCGTTTCATAGGCGATTGCAGTACAACCACTTTTTACCAACGCATCCGTGCATTCTTTAGAAGCGGCTAAATGGAGATAGGTGAAAAGTATTTGATCCTTTTGGATTCTCGGATATTCAATTGCAATTGGCTCCTTGACCTTCAAAATCATTTCCGATTCACGCCAGATTTTTTCTACGTCAGATTCAATCTTGGCACCTACATTTAAGTAATCTTGATCTTGCAAAGAGGAACCAACTCCCGCTCCCTTCTCAATTACCACTTCGTGGCCTGCGCGAATGACTTCGGCAGCGCCTTCAGGAGTGAGCGCTACTCGGTACTCATGAACTTTGATTTCTTTTGGAACGCCTACACGCATACTTAGCCTTTTTTCTTGATAGCTGCTGCAACTAGCCCAACAAAGAGAGGATGGGGGCGCGTTGGTCGTGAACGTAATTCCGGGTGCGCCTGTGTCCCAACATAATAAGGATGGACATCACCGGGAAGTTCAACGAATTCAACCAAATCGCGTTCTGCAAACATTCCAGAGAAAACTAACCCCGCGCTAGAAATTTGATCTCTGTACTCATTATTTACTTCGTAACGATGACGATGACGTTCTGAAATTTCGTTAGCACCGTATGTTTTAGCAACTATGGAACCGGGAGTAAGAGTTGCCTTGTAAAGTCCGAGTCGCATGGTTCCACCCATATCGCCAGCCCCAGCAACAATATTTTTTTGATCATCCATGGTTGCAATGACGTGCGTTCCTGAATCCGGTAAGAATTCAGCAGAATTTGCATCTTTTATTCCAGCCAAATTCCTGGCAGCTTCGATGACCATGCATTGCAAGCCCAGACAAAGTCCTAAAGTCGGAATTTTATTTTCGCGAGCAAATTTCAGTGCGCCTAATTTGCCTTCAATTCCGCGAATTCCAAATCCACCGGGGACGCAAATACCGTCAACTCCGGATAGAGCTTGCTTGGCGCCTTGTGGGCTTTCGCAATCATCACTAGGTATCCAAACGATTTCAATTTTTGCATTATTAGCAAAACCGCCTGCTCGTAACGCTTCAGAGACTGAAAGATAAGCATCTGGTAAATCTATATATTTACCAACGAGGCCAATTTTTATGTGGTGCTTAGGATTATGAACTTTCTTTAAAAGATCATCCCATTCGCCCCATTTAACATCGTGGCCACCAAGTGAGAGTCTGGAGACCACGTAAGCATCCAAACCCTCCGAAAAGAGAACTTTAGGGATGTCATAAATGGATGGAGCATCAACGGCGGCAACAACTGCCTCGGCATCGACGTCGCACATGAGAGAAATCTTTTTCTTAATCGAATCGGGTATTGGTCGATCCGAACGTAAAACAACAGCATCGGGCGCGATACCAATGCTTCGAAGTGCTGCAACGCTGTGCTGCGTCGGCTTTGTCTTTAGCTCTCCAGATGGGCCAATATATGGAACCAAAGAAATATGAAGATAGAAGACATTGTCTCGACCAACTTCTTGCCTGAGTTGTCTAGCAGCCTCAAGAAAAGGTTGTGACTCAATATCGCCAACAGTTCCACCGATTTCGGTGATAACAACATCAACATCCGGTGAATCCATAGCCAGAATTCGCTCTTTAATTTCATTTGTGATGTGCGGAATTACCTGAACTGTCTCACCAAGATATTCACCGCGGCGCTCACGTGCAATTACACGCGAATAAACCTGTCCGGTTGTTACATTCGCAGATCCGTGAAGATTGCGATCAAGAAATCTTTCATAATGTCCGATATCTAAATCTGTTTCGGCTCCGTCATCGGTTACAAAGACTTCTCCATGCTGAAAAGGATTCATGGTGCCAGGATCTACGTTGAGATATGGGTCCAATTTCTGCATAGTCACGCTGATACCGCGCGCTACGAGGAGTCTGCCAAGACTCGATGCCGTTAAACCTTTGCCAAGACTTGAGGCGACACCGCCAGTTACAAAAATATGTTTAGTCACATGTGCTTGGCCCATGGGAGTCAAACCTATCAGGAATCGCGGCCTTAGGCTCGCAGGGCAAGAAGTTCTGCCGCGTGTTCCTTGGCGCTAAGGGATTGCTCTAGTCCAGCAAGCATTCTTGCTATCTCATCTACACGTTCAGGCTCGCTCAATTTGCTGACACCAGATTGCGTAACAACCCCATCGCTACTTTTCTTAACAACGAAATGAGTCTCGGCCCATGCAGCAACCTGTGGCAAATGTGTAACAACAATAACTTGCGAGTGTTTGGAAAGTTGGTGAAGTCTCTTTCCAACTTCAATAGCTGCCTTGCCGCCAACTCCTGCATCAACCTCATCGAATATGTAAGTCCCCACAGGGCGGGTTTTTGCAATCACAACTTCAAGGCCCAACATAATTCGTGACATCTCTCCACCACTTGCACCTTTCCCGAGTGCAACTCTCGTAGCTCCCTTATGACCCTCAATTTGCATTGACACTTCATCGCAGCCAAGAGGTGTGAAATCTGATTCTTTAAGTTCGGTGTCATAATTTATAGACTCAACAACAACGTGGAAAATTGTGTGTGGCATAGATAGTTGCTGGATTTCTCTTGTGACTTCCGCGGCAAGTTTGACTGCCATCTCACTTCTAATCTTTGAGAGTTCTTTAGCTGCTAACAGAAGTGATTTCTTTGTTGAGGCAAGCTCACCTTCTAACTGGGCAATACGTTCGTCACCACCTTGCAGATCCTCAATTGCAAATTTCGCGCTCTTTGCTCGCGCTGCTAATTCAATTAACTCTTCATCTAAATCTCCGTCTCCACCCCACTTCTTAATGAATCCGGATATTTCAGCTTTCCTGTTCTGCAGGTAATCCAGTCTCGCAGGATCTGCTTCAAGAGAACTTACATAGGAAGAAAGATCTCTTGAAGCTTCATCGATGAGGTATAACGCTTCACTGACTGCTCCAGAAATTTGATCTAGTCGAGAATCCTTTCCCTTTGCTCCATCTAAGAATTTTTTCGCAGAACCAAGTGCGCTAAGGGCTCCATTATCTTCATCGTCAACACTTGCCTTGGCTCCATCGGATGCAATACGAAGATCTTCGACACTTGAAAGCCTATTTATTTCATCGGCAATACTTCCCGCCTCGCCGCGCACTGCTTTAAGTTTTACCCAAGCAGTCGAAAACTCTTCAAGGGTTGCGATTTCACCATCTCGCTTACTGGATGCAGCCTTCATGGATTTCAGGCGAGTTTTAATATCAAGATAATTTTCGTAGATGACTTGATAATTCGAAAGTGCCTTCTGCAAAGGTGCGCCGGCATATCGATCTAATAATTCACGTTGTCTTAAAGGCTTGACTATCTGCGCATTTGCGGCTTGACCGTGGATCTCGATTAAATTTTCACCGATCTTGGCTAGCGCCGACGCGGTAACGGTTACTCCCCCGGCCGCTGCTTTACTTTTTCCGTCAACGCTGACTGAACGAGTTAAAATTAACGAGTCTTCTTCAATTTCAGCACCGTCTTCAATGAGTATTGGCTGAAGTTCTTTAGAAACTGCAAACTGCGCAGTTGCAATTAATCGATCTGAGCCAGTTCGAACGAGAGCGCTTTCACTCTTTCCGCCAAGGACAAGATTAAGCGCTGTGAGAATCATTGTTTTACCCGCGCCAGTTTCACCAGTTAAGACATTGAGTCCATTACTTAGTTCCAATGTAGAA
>CAFBLW010000016.1_pt1 | contig 13412 bp, 9 predicted proteins | sample 7268291 | NCBI WGS metagenome assembly CAFBLW01 (sample SAMEA6814045, study PRJEB35770) | uncultured Candidatus Planktophila sp. | biome: Freshwater; feature: Freshwater reservoir; material: water | place: Czech Republic | collected 2017-05-23 | depth 30m m
CGCGCTCGCGGTCGTCGCGTAGTGAATGTGGTCCCTGCAGTTTAATTTTGGTTCAGATAGAGAGCGGGCCGCACCAATAGCGCGGCTCGCTTTTTTATTTCAAACGCAAAACACCTTTATAACTAATCAGAATGGCAGGAGGAGAAAATGGCAACGTTTGTTGATCGTGTAACTCTTCATGCCACAGCCGGTAAAGGTGGCGATGGTTGCGTTTCTGTAAAGCGCGAAAAATTTAAGCCACTTGGTGGACCAGACGGTGGAAACGGTGGGCGCGGCGGCGACATTATTTTGGTTGTTGATTCAAGTGTTACAACGCTTTTAGATTTCCACCATTCTCCACATCGCAAAGCAACCTCCGGTCATCAAGGTTATGGAGATCGCAAAGACGGAGCATCAGGTGAAGATTTAATCCTTGCTGTTCCAAATGGCACAGTTGTTTATGACAAAGATGGAAATCTTCTTGCTGACCTTGTTGGCATCGGTACAACATTTATGGCAGCCCAAGGTGGCCAAGGTGGACTTGGCAACTTAGCTCTCTCATCTTCAAAGCGCCGAGCACCAGGGTTTGCGCTCCTTGGCGAACCAGGTGAAGAACGCTCACTCGTAATGGAACTCAAGAGCGTTGCAGACATTGCACTCGTTGGTTTTCCAAGTGCAGGAAAGTCTTCACTTATCGCCGCAATTTCTGCCGCACGCCCAAAAATTGCTGACTACCCATTCACAACTCTTGTTCCAAATCTCGGTGTTGTTCAAGCCGGTGATACTCGATTTACCGTTGCAGATGTTCCAGGTTTAATTCCAGGGGCTTCTGAAGGAAAAGGTCTTGGTCTTGAATTCTTGCGCCACGTAGAACGTTGCGTTGCACTTGTACACGTACTCGACTGCGGAACTCTAGAGACTGACCGAAACCCAGTGGTAGATCTGGAAACAATTGAGGAAGAGCTTGCAAAATACGGTGGCCTAGAAGATCGCGTTCGCATTGTTGCTCTCAACAAAATCGATTTGCCAGATGGGAAAGCGATGGCAGATATGGTTGAACAAACTCTGCGCGATAAGGGTTATGAAGTTTATGCAGTCTCAGCTGCAAGTCGTGAAGGCTTGACCGAACTTACATATGCAATGGCGCGATTGGTTCAGCGTGCACGCGCAGAGGTAATTACCGATGAACGAACACGAATTGTTCTGCGCCCAACTGCCGTTGACGATTCTGGATTTACTGTGCAACAAAATGGAGATGGTTCATTTAGCGTACGAGGATCAAAGGTCGTGCGTTGGGTTCGCCAAACCAACTTTAAGAATGCAGAAGCAGTTGGTTATCTCGCCGATCGACTTGCACAACTTGGTGTTGAGAAAGAGTTGTTTAAGAAGGGCGCAGTTGCAGGAAGTGAAGTGCGAATTGGTTCAGGAGATAACGAAGTTGTCTTTGAATGGGAGCCAACTATTGAAGCTGGAGCAGAACAATTAGCCGGCCACTTGCATCGTCGTGGTGAAGATTCTCGCCTTGAAAATACATGGAAAGTTGAAGAACGCGTGGCGGATCAACTTTCCGAGGAAGAAATTGCGCGACAATGGGAATACAACGTTGCTGACCCACACACACCAGAAGCTCCACTAATAATTTCAGAGATTGATCTAGAGGCAGAAAAGGAGGAAGAAGAATGAGCCGCAATGTCGTAACTGACGCTAAGCGCATCGTTATTAAAGTTGGATCTTCTTCTCTGACTGGCTCTGCAGGTTCGCAGTTAGATTCTGCCTCCGTTGCAAAGATTGCAGATCTCATCGCATCACTTAAAAAGCGTGGCGCAGAAGTTGTCTTAGTTTCCTCTGGTGCGATTGCAGCTGGCCTTGCACCTCTCGGGCTTTCTTCTCGTCCAAAGGATCTTGCAACTCAGCAAGCTGCAGCCTCTGTTGGCCAAGGTTTACTCATTGCCAAATACAACGAACATTTCACGAGCCATAAAATTATTTCTTCACAGGTGCTCATTACCACTGAAGATATTGTTCGCCGTTCGCATTATCAAAATGCACAGCAGACTCTTAATAAGTTAATTTCACTTGGTGTCGTGCCAATCATTAATGAGAATGACACTGTCGGTACTCAAGAGATTCGCTTTGGTGATAACGATCGTTTAGCAGCCCTTGTTTCCCTACTGGTAAATGCCGACCTCCTTGTACTTGTCTCAGATGTTGATGCTCTTTACGACGCGCCACCATCACAAGCTGGTGCAAAAGAAATTCGCCACGTAACTAACTTTGCCGAAATCGAATCCATTGCACTCGGCGGGGCAGGCTCTGCCGGAGTTGGTAGTGGGGGAATGGTTACAAAAGTTGAAGCTGCACGTATTTCAACGGGTGCAGGAATTCCGATGCTTTTAACTTCACTTGAGCAATCTTTTGAATCACTTCATGGCGCAGACCTTGGAACACTTTTTGATGCGCAGGGAGCCCGCACTAATTCTCGTTTACTTTGGCTAGCTCATGCATCAACACCACGGGGACGTTTAATCCTTGATGCCGGTGCAGTGACTGCAATTCTTGAAAGAGGAGTTTCACTACTACCTGCTGGTGTTACAGCAGTTGAAGGCGACTTCATTGCCGGCGATACTGTCGAATTAGTTTCGCAAGATAAGAAAATAATTGCGCGCGGTCTCGTAGCTTTTGATGCACAAGAGATCCCGCAGATGCTGGGGCGCAGTACAAAAGAACTTGCAGCAACGCTAGGTGCCGAATATGAGCGCGAGCTCGTGCACCGTGACGACCTAGTACTGCTTTAGGGATATTTCTCGAAGTACCTTTGCCGTCCAAAGTTCATTGTCGCCATTATTTGTTGGTTCATCACTCGATTTAAGAATCACAGTTTGTCTAGCTGGATCCACATAGATGTATTGGCCGTGAAGACCTAGAAACATCATTACATCAGGGGTTGGATGCCAAATCTGTGCGCTATATCCCCAATTGCGATCGAGTGTGACTACCGGAGTCGATAAACGCTTTAGCCAATGTGGGCTCACGACTTCACTCTTTGGTTTGAGAAGTTCTAGGCCAACTTTTGCATAATCTCTTGCAGCTGCGTTAAAGCAACAGAAAGTTTTTTCTGTTCCATTAACGTGATCCACATTCCAAGTGCCATCGAATTCTGCTCCAACTTTTTGCCACACCTCGCGGCTGAAGTAGTCAGATACACGTTCGCCGGTTATTTTCTTGATGACCATTCCGAGCATCTGTGTTTCTACGCTTCGATACTCTGATTCTTTCCCAGGAACGGCCGCCATTTTGCGGTTATTTTTCAGGAACCAATTAACGTCTGTACCGCCATACATTTGGGCAATTGCAACGCCCCAACCAGCTGGTCCAGTTGGATAGTTATCTGAAACACCAACACCGGCCTGCATATCAAGTAATTGCCGAATTGTGATCTTGTCGAAATCTGTACCGGCTTTAAATTCCGGCAATAAATCTACGAACTTATCGCTTTCAAGAAGCCTTCCTTGTTCGATCAACTGCCCAATCATGATCGAAGTCATCGTCTTTGCTACAGAATAAGAAGGAAGGCGACTTGACTCAGTTTTGCCATTGAAATATTTCTCGTAAGTTATTTTTCCATCACGAATGATGATGAAGGCGTTGGTATTTGATGCTTTAAAGAAATCTTGTATTGAAACTTTTTTGTTATACCAAGTTACCGTCTGCGGATTCTCCGGAGTTCCATTTGGAATCTTTTTCATAGTCGCAGCTGATGCGCTAAAAGTATGGGAGGGCATTAAATCTGGCGTTTTAGAAGCGGGTGCAAGTCCAAGTTTTATCGTTGCTATTGGTTCGGGGTAATGAATTGCTTTAGTCAGGGCGAACAGGGCAACGTATATAACGATTAGTACCAGAGCGGTATTTCGAAGGAATTTAATTGGGCTAAATTTTAATTTGGACACATCGCGAGAGTACTCCTAGGTAGACTCGGACTATGGACGCAGCAGTACTTGTCGCAGGATTAGCCGATACGGCACGCAAGGCTGCGCGCACACTTGTTACCTCAAGTGGGGCAGAGCGCAAGCAAGCTTTATTAGCAATTGCAGATGAAATCGATGCCCGAAGTTTAGAAATAGTTGAAGCGAACAGCAAGGATGTTGAGCGCGCGAAAGCTGATGGAACGCATCCACAAACTATTGATCGACTCCTTCTTAACGCAGAACGCGTAAAGGGAATTGCACACGGTGCGCGATTGGTTGCAGCGTTAGAAGACCCACTCGGGCGAACACTTCGTGAATCAAATCTTCCAAACGGATTGCATCTTCGTCAGATTTCAGTTCCATTTGGAGTAATCGGAATGGTTTACGAAGCTCGTCCAAATGTGACTGTCGATGCGGCTGTTATTTTGTTGATGTCGGGCAATGCAGCACTGCTTCGCGGATCCTCATCGGCAGCTGCAAGCAATGAAGTGCTTGTCAATGTAATGAGAAGCGCACTAGCTAAGACAAAGATTTCACCAGATGTCCTTCAACTCGTTCCATCAGAGGATCGATCAACTGTGAAGGCGCTTCTCCATGCACGAGGAAAAGTTGATCTCGTAATCCCACGTGGAAGTGCTTCGCTGATTCGCATGGTTGTAGATGAATCAACTGTTCCAACTATCGAAACCGGTGCGGGTGTTTGCCATGTTTATGTTGATGAGTTTGCAGATATAGAAAAGGCGATTCCAATCCTTATCAACTCAAAAACTCATCGCCCAAGCGTTTGTAATGCTGCTGAAACTTTGCTTGTGCATAAATCTATCGCCAATATCTTTTTGCCTATGGCCCTTAAGGCTCTACATGATGCGGGCGTTGTGTTGCATTGTGATGCGACAGCACAGAAAGTTGCAGAAGCTTTTAAAATCGAATCGACTCCTGCGACAGAGCAAAACTGGTCAACGGAATACGGCATCCTAGAGATGAACGTCGCTGTTGTTGATTCGCTAGAAGCGGCAAGTGATCACATTGCGAAATACGGAACACAGCACACCGAGGCAATTGTTACCGAGAAGAAAGAGAACGCGGATCGATTTATTGCGCTCTCTGATTGTGCGGCGGTAATGGTTAATACTTCAACAAGATTTACTGATGGCGAGCAGATGGGCTTTGGGGCAGAGATAGGAATCTCAAACCAGAAACTCCATGCACGCGGACCAATGGGCCTTGAAGCCATGACGACCACCACTTGGATCGTCACTGGCGATGGGCAAATTCGCAAGTAATTAAGTAAGTAATTAGACTAAAGCCACCATGAGTAGCCTTTCGCGTGATGACGTTGCCAAATTAGCAGCACTTGCCCGCATCGAAATGACAGAAGCTGAGTTAATCGAACTCTCTTCTCAATTCGGAATGATTCTCGATGCAGTTGCGCGCGTTCAAGATGTAAATCTCGATGGAGTTAAACCAACGTCACATCCGCAGCCAATGTTAAATATCACCAGGCCAGATGTTGTTGCTCCAAGTCTTTCTCCAGAGGATGCACTCTCTGGAGCCCCAGCCCAAGAGGATCAACGATTTAGAGTTCCACAAATTTTGGGTGAAGCTGAATGATTAACAAGACCGCTGCCGAAATGGCAGATGCACTTTCAAAAGGTGAAACAACTTCTCTCGCACTTACGCAAGCACATCTTGATCGCATCAGCGCCGTTGATTCAAAGGTAAAAGCTTTCTTGCACGTTGATAAAGAAGGCGCACTTGCTCAGGCAGCAAGCGTTGATGCAAAGCGCGCTAAGGGAGAGAAACTTTCACCGCTTGCTGGAATTCCACTTGCGCTCAAAGATGTTTTGGCTCAAAAAGGTGTACCAACAACGGCAGGATCAAAGATCTTGCAGGGATGGCGCCCACCCTATGACTCAACAGTTGCTGCAAAGCTAAAGGCAGCGGGCGTAGTCATTGTTGGAAAGACAAATATGGATGAATTCGCAATGGGTTCATCAACTGAAAATTCTGGTTTCGGCCCAACATTTAATCCTTGGGATTTAACGCGAACACCTGGCGGTTCATCAGGGGGTTCAGCTGCGGCTGTTTCATCTTTTCAAACTCCACTTGCAATTGGTTCTGATACTGGTGGATCTATTCGCCAACCTGCAGCCCTTACTGGAATTGTTGGAGTGCGCCCGACTTATGGGGCAGTTTCACGTTATGGACTCATTGCATATTCATCCAGCTTGGATCAAGCAGGACCATTTGGCCGCACAGTTTTAGATACAGCACTTTTGCACGAAGTAATTGCCGGTCATGACGCGCACGATGCAACAAGCATCAATGCAGATGTTCCTGCAGTGGTGGCTGCTGCAAAGTCTGGCGATGTAAAAGGTTTAAAAATTGGCGTTATTAAGCAACTCCAAGGAGAGGGATACCAAAAGGGTGTTCAAACTCGCTTTGATGAATCCCTCAAACTTCTTGCTTCGTTAGGTGCAGAAATTGTTGAAGTTGATTGCCCTAACTTTGAATATGCACTCGCCGCCTATTATTTAATTGCACCGAGTGAAGCATCATCAAATCTCGCACGTTTTGATGCGATGCGTTATGGCTTACGCGTGGGCGATAAAGATGGTGCATCGGCAGAAGCAGTTATGAATATAACTCGCGATGCCGGCTTTGGCCGTGAAGTAAAGCGCCGCATCATCCTTGGTACATATGCACTTTCATCTGGTTATTACGATGCGTATTACGGAAGCGCACAGAAGATTCGCACACTCATCATTGAAGATTATGCAAAAGCCTTTGCGAAAGCAGATGTGCTTGTTTCACCAACTGCTCCAACAACTGCCTACAAAATTGGCGAAAAAGTAGATGATCCAATGGCGATGTATCTAGGCGACGTTGCAACAATCCCTGTAAACCTTGCCGGTATTTGTGGAATGTCTCTTCCTGCCGGACTTGCAGAAGAAGATGGTTTGCCAGTTGGTTTCCAAATCATGGCGCCTGCAATGCAAGATCAACGCCTTTACCAAGTTGGAGCAGCCCTTGAAGCAGCTCTCAATTCAAAATGGGGCGCACCAATTCTTTCAAATGCTCCATCACTTGGAGGTGCTGCATGAGCGCAACATACGATGAAGTAGTTGCGAAGTACGACCCAGTTCTTGGTCTTGAAGTTCACGTTGAACTCAACACTAATTCAAAGATGTTTTGTTCTTGCACAACTACTTTCGGCGCAGAACCAAATACACAGACATGTCCAGTTTGTTTGGCACTTCCTGGGGCGCTTCCAGTAGTTAATGAGAAGGCAATTGAATCAACAATCAAAATTGGGCTTGCACTTAATTGCTCTATTGCGCCCTTTAGCCGTTTTGCTCGAAAGAATTATTTTTACCCAGATATGCCAAAGAATTTCCAAATTTCACAATATGACGAACCAATCTGCGTTGATGGATTTGTTGATGTTGAAATTGAAACAGATGAAGGTCCAAAGCAATTTCGCGTTGAGATTGAGCGCGTGCACATGGAAGAAGACACAGGAAAGTCGCTACACGTAGGTGGTGCAACAGGTCGTATTCATGGAGCTGAATATTCACTCCTTGATTACAACCGCGCCGGTATTCCTTTAGTTGAAATCGTTACGAAGATTGTTCCCGGCACAGGCAAGTACGCACCAGAAGTTGCACGTGCCTACGTTGCCGAACTCCGCGATATTTTGCGCGGACTTGGTGTCTCCGATGTGAAGATGGAGCAAGGCTCACTTCGTTGTGATGCAAACGTTTCTCTTAAACCGATGGGATCTGAGGTTCTTGGTACGCGATCAGAGACTAAGAACGTTAACTCGCTTCGTTCAGTAGAGCGCGCAGTGCGCGGTGAAATGATTCGCCATGCTGATCTTTTAAATGAAGGCAAGAAAGTTAAGCAAGAAACTCGCCACTTCCAGGAAGACACAGGACTTACTCGCTCTGGTCGATCCAAGGAACAAGCAGAGGACTACCGATATTTCCCAGAACCAGATTTGATTCCTGTCGCACCCGATGCAGCATGGATTGAAGAACTTCGTAAAACACTTCCGGAGCGACCATCGATTCGTCGAAAGCGACTTAAAGAAGAGTGGGCAGTTCCGGATAAAGAAATGGCAGCGATGATTAACGCTGATGTATTGGATATCGTTGAAGCGACTGTTTTGCTCGGATGCGATCCAACTAAGGCACGTACCTGGTGGCTTGGTGAAATCTCACGCATTGCAAATGAAAAAGACGTTGCGATTGCAGAGTTAAGTATTACTCCAGCAGATGTTGCAGAAGTTGTCTCACTCATTGCATCCGGTGAACTTACAGACAAACTTGCTCGCCAAGTTATTGAAGGAATTATTGGGGGAGAAGGCAACGCCAAGCAGGTAATTGATAAGCGTGGAATTAAAGTTGTTAACAATGATGACGAACTTATTGCTGCAATCGAACGTGCATGTGCTGCCCAACCCGAGACTGCTGAAAAGGTTCGTAACGGTCATATTCCTGCAGCTGGTGCGCTTATCGGCGCAGTCATGAAAGACACTAAAGGCCAAGCAGATGCCGCGAAAGTTCGCGAACTTCTACTTGGCCATCTAGGGCAAAGCGGAAACTAGTACTTAGTGCATTACTGCGCCTTCAGTTTCAACGAGGGCATCCTTACCAATATTGATAAAGAAGAAGAGCACTACGGCGCCCACAGTTAAGAGTCCTGCACTGAATGTAAAGGCCACTGTAAATCCGTGAGTGAGAGCAAATGGCTTCACCATTTCGCCCATCTCGGAATGCGCCGTGATGTAAGAAGTTGTTGCAGTTGCTGCGATTGTATTAAGTAGCGCAGTACCGAGAGATCCACCAATTTGCTGGCTTGTATTAACCATTGCACTTGCAACGCCGGTGTCATGAAGTGAAACCGCATGAAGTGAAGTTGAAGTAAGTGGGATAAATACAAGTGCCATACCCGAACTCATAATAAATAACGCTGGAAGAACATGAGTTGTGTATGAAGTCTCTGGTGTGATTCGTGTAAGCAAGAGAAGTCCTGCAGCTGCTGCAAGAAGTCCAGGAACCATAAGCGGACGTGGTCCAAACTTAGGCAAGAGTTGAGAAGCAACTCCAGCGAAGATGATGATTCCTGCAGTAAATGGCAAGAATGCAAAACCTGACTTAAGCGGGCTGTAACCAAGAATTACTTGGAGATAAAGTCCAAGGAATAGGAACATTGAGAAAAGTCCGGCACCCACTACGAGTGAACCAAGATATGAACCACCGCGGTTGCGCTCTGTTACCACTCGAAGTGGCATCAAAGGATTTGCAACGTTCTTCTCAATGAATACGAAGATTACGAGAAGTACGGCAGCTGCAATTAAGAATGAAATGGTTGTATTTGAAGACCATCCCTTAGTTGCTGCTTCGTTGAATCCGTAAGTAAGTGAGAAGAGTCCTGCAGTTGCTGTAATTACACCTGGTATGTCGTAGTGACGATCACCTTCGGCTCGTGATTCATGTACATATGCAACAGCCAGAATTGCAGCAACGATTGCGATTGGAGTGTTAACTCCAAGGCACCAGCGCCATGAGAAGAATTCAGTGAGTGTTCCACCAAGGATGAGACCAATTGCTGCGCCACCACCTGAGATAGCACCAACAACACCAAATGCTTTTGCACGTTCTTTTGGAACTGTGAACGTTACAGAAATAATCGAGAGCGCAGCTGGCGCAAGCAGTGCACCAAATACGCCTTGAAGTGCGCGTGCTGCAAAGAGAAGTCCTTGTGTTGAGGCAATACCGCCAAGTGCTGATGCGCCTGCGAAACCAAGAAGACCGATAATGAAAATCTTCTTACGTCCCATAAAGTCGCCAATGCGGCCACCCAGAAGTAGGAGAGAACCAAATGCGAGTGTGTAAGCAGTAATTACCCACTGCTGATTGGCATCTGAAATTCCAAGATCTACCTTTGCACTTGGAATTGCAATGTTCATAATTGAGCTATCAAGGACGAGCATCAACTGTGAAATTGCTACAACGAAAAGTGTTCGCCATCTTGTTGGATCTAGGCCATCTACGGCTGGCTTCTTTGACACAAAAAACTCCCTTATGTCAGCGGTTTAACGCCAACGTGTGTGAATTGGTTGGAATAAGAGGAGTCTATTAGACTCACCCACATGTCGCAGATGAAGCCACGCTCTGGAATTGTTACAGACGGACTTGAACGCGCACCTGCCCGCGGAATGCTTCGCGCAGTTGGAATGGGCGATGAAGATTGGGTAAAACCTCAGATCGGAATTGTTTCATCTTGGAATGAAATCACTCCATGTAATTTATCTCTCGACCGTTTAGCTAAAGCATCCCGCGAAGGTGTAATCAAAGCCGGCGGATTCCCAATGCAATTCGGAACTATCTCTGTCTCTGATGGAATTTCAATGGGTCACGAAGGTATGCACTTCTCCTTGGTATCACGTGAAGTAATCGCAGATTCAGTTGAAACTGTGATGCAAGCAGAACGCCTCGATGGCATGGTCACATTCGCTGGTTGCGATAAGTCACTTCCAGGAATGATGATGGCGGCAGCTCGAATCGATGTCGCGTCAGTTTTTGTTTATGCAGGATCAACTCTTCCAGGACAAGTTGATGGCAAAGATGTCACCATCATCGACGCATTCGAGGCTGTCGGTGCTTGTGCGCGCGGACTTATTACACGCGAACGCGTAGATGAAATTGAAAAAGCAATTTGTCCGGGCGAAGGTGCATGTGGCGGCATGTACACAGCAAACACAATGGCTGCAGTTGGTGAAGCGCTCGGTCTCTCTCTTCCAGGATCTGCCGCGCCTCCAGCAGTTGATCGTCGACGAGATGCATATTCAATTCAAGCTGGCGAAGCAGTTGTTAATTTAATTCGTCTCGGAATCACTACGCGCGATATTTTGACTAAGAAAGCATTTGAAAATGCAATCACAACCGTGATGGCACTCGGTGGATCTACAAATGCGGTGCTGCACTTACTCGCAATTGCTCACGAAGCAGATGTAGATCTCACTCTTGATGATTTCCACCGCATTGGTTCTAAGGTTCCACTACTTGGAGACCTCAAGCCATTTGGTAAATATGTAATGACAGATGTTGATCGAGTTGGTGGTATTCCTGTAGTTCTTCGAATATTGCTTGATGCTGGTTTCTTGCACGGTGACACACTTACCGTTACGGGAAAGACAATGGCAGAAAATTTGGCTGACATTAATCCACCTATTGCTGATGGCGATGTTTTGCACCCAGCATCTGCACCGCTTTCAACGGATATTGGAATTTCAATTCTTCGCGGTTCCCTTGCTCCAGAAGGCGCAGTTTGTAAGACAGCAGGAATTGGAATCGAAAACTTTGAGGGACCTGCACGAGTATTCGAACGCGAACAAGCTGCGATGGATGCACTTGAAAATGGAACAATCCAAGCAGGTGACGTAGTTGTTATTCGTTACGAAGGACCAAAGGGTGGTCCAGGTATGCGCGAGATGTTGATGATTACCGGTGCAATAAAAGGCGCCGGTCTTGGTAAATCAACTCTGCTATTAACGGATGGAAGATTCTCTGGAGGGTCGACTGGACTTTGCGTGGGACATGTTTCACCTGAAGCCGTTGATGGTGGACCAATTGCATTTATAAAAGATGGCGATCGCGTACGTATCGACATCACTAATCGCACGTTGGATTTACTAGTCGACCCATCTGAACTCCAAGCGCGCAAAGCAGGATGGAAGCCGCTGGCCCACAAATACACCCGCGGAGTTCTACATAAATATTCCAAGCTGGTTGGTTCTGCCTCCAAGGGCGCGGTCTGCGACTAAGGAAATGGCCAATATTTGAGATGCTCGTCTCAAAGTATTGACCTATCCGCGGACCTATTAGAGAATTCATCCATGCAAACACAGTCAACCCTCGTGGTGGTGATTTCCTAGCGCGTGATCGAACTTTGATCTCGCGCCCTCAGTCATCACTGAGGGTTTTTTAATTTAGAAAGAAAAAGAAGCGAATAAGAGAAAGAAAGGAGTAGAGAAATGGCAACAAAGAACGGCACGGCGATGAGTGGGGCAAGCGCGCTTGTGAAATCGCTCGAGGCATCTGGCGTTGATGTTGCATTCGGTATTCCTGGTGGAGCAGTTCTGCCTCTCTACGATCCGCTCTTTGACTCAAAGCTTCGCCATATTTTGGTTCGCCACGAACAAGGCGCAGGCCATGCTGCAACGGGTTATGCGCAAGTAACTGGTCGTGCGGGGGTGTGTATTGCAACCTCTGGTCCTGGTGCAACAAATCTTGTTACACCCCTTGCTGATGCAGCGATGGATTCAGTTCCAGTAGTTGCAATTACCGGACAAGTTCCTTCCGCTGCTATCGGAACCGATGCTTTCCAAGAAGCTGATATTCGCGGAATCACCATGCCATTTACAAAGCACAATTTCTTAGTAACAAACCCTGCAGATATTCCAATGGCAATCGCTGAAGCTTTCCACATCGCAACTTCTGGTCGCCCTGGCCCAGTACTTGTTGACGTCGCAAAGGATGCACTTCAAGCACAGACAACTTTTAACTGGCCATCATCGATTTCACTTGCTGGTTACAACCCAGTTGTTACTCCAACTAACCAATCAATCGAAGATGCAGCAGCTCTTATCGCGCAATCATCGAAACCAGTTTTCTATGTTGGTGGCGGAGTTATGAAGGCCAATGCCACTCGCGAACTTGCTGAACTTGCTGAACTACTTGGTGCTCCTGTTATTACCACTCTTATGGCACTTGGTTCATTTCCAGGTTCGCACCCACTTCACCTGGGAATGCCGGGGATGCACGGAAGTGTTGCAGCGGTAACTGCTCTGCAAAAGGCAGACCTACTTATTACTCTCGGCGCGCGCTTTGATGATCGAGTAACAGGAAAGCTTTCTACATTCGCACAAAATGCGAAGGTAATTCACGCAGATATCGATCCTGCCGAAATTAGCAAGAACCGCTTTGCAGATGTTCCAGTCATTGGAGATCTCAAAGTAACTATTAAGGCGCTCATTCCTGCACTTACAAAGGCCCTTGCAAAAAATCGCCCGGATTTAACTCCATGGTGGCGTCAGATGAATTCACTTCGTGAAAAGTACCCACTTGGTTTTGATGTACCTGCGGATGGTTCTGTTTCACCTCAATATGTAATTCAGCGACTCGGAAAAATTTCTGATCCCGATTCAATCTATGTTGCAGGTGTTGGTCAGCACCAGATGTGGGCTTCTCAATTTATTTCTTATGAGAAGCCACGAACATGGCTTAACTCTGGCGGCCTTGGCACTATGGGTTACGCTGTTCCAGCTGCGATGGGTGCCAAAGTTGGTGCACCAGATACAACAGTCTGGGCAATCGATGGCGATGGTTGCTTACAAATGACTAATCAAGAGTTAGTTACCTGTGCGCTAAACAATATTCCGATCAAAGTAGCAATCATTAA
>CAFBLW010000017.1_pt1 | contig 12423 bp, 9 predicted proteins | sample 7268291 | NCBI WGS metagenome assembly CAFBLW01 (sample SAMEA6814045, study PRJEB35770) | uncultured Candidatus Planktophila sp. | biome: Freshwater; feature: Freshwater reservoir; material: water | place: Czech Republic | collected 2017-05-23 | depth 30m m
CAGCATCGCAAATGATGTAACAATTTTTCCCGGCTCAACCATCGCAGGTTCGACAGTAATCGAATCAAACGCGGTAATTGGTCCGCGGACAACACTGATTGATTGCAAAGTTGAGTGTTGTGCAACGGTATTGGAGTCATATTGCTCGGGCGCTGTAATTGGTGAATCCGCAAGCGTTGGACCTTTCTCATACTTACGCCCGGGAACAAAGCTCGGTAAAGATTCACGTGCTGGCGCATTTGTTGAAATGAAAAATGCACAGGTTGGCGAAGGCTCCAAAGTTCCACACCTTTCATATGTTGGAGATGCAACTATTGGCGAGGGCACAAATATTGGCGCCGCAACTGTTTTTGTTAATTACGATGGCGCAGAAAAGCACCACACAACTGTTGGCGATCACGTTCGAATCGGTAGCGATTCAATGTTGGTTGCGCCAGTGACAATTGGTGACGGGGCATACACAGCTGCCGGTTCTGTCATTACTGAAGATGTTCCAGCCGGTGCCATGGGTGTCGCTAGGGCGAAGCAAAGAAATGTAATAGGTTGGGTACTGCGTAAGCGTTCTGGCAGTAAATCCGCAGAAGCCGCCTCTGCTAGCGATAAGAAGAAAGGGTAATTTCCTTGAGCGAAATTCGTTTGTCCTCAGAGAAAAGACTTCGACTCTTTTCAGGCCGCGGATTTCCAGAGTTATCAGAAGAAGTCGCTACCGAACTCGGTATTCCAATTACTCCAACATCTGCATATGACTTTGCAAATGGAGAAATCTTTGTTCGCTTCGAAGAGAGCGTTCGTGGTTGCGATGCATTTGTTATCCAAAGCCATGCAGCTCCAGTAAATAAGCAGATCATGGAACAACTCATCATGGTTGATGCACTTAAGCGCGCATCAGCAAAGAGAATTACAGTTGTTGCACCTTTCTATGGATATGCGCGTCAAGATAAAAAGCATCGTGGTCGCGAGCCAATCTCTGCACGATTGATGGCTGACCTTTACAAAACTGCCGGCGCAGATCGCCTTATGGTTGTTGATCTTCATACTTCACAAATTCAAGGATTCTTCGATGGCCCAGTAGATCATCTTTTCGCACTTCCAATGCTTGCCGATTATGTTGGCAAGAAAGTTGATCGCTCTCGCTTAACAATCGTTTCTCCAGACTCTGGTCGAGTGCGCGTTGCAGAGCGCTGGTCAGAATTACTTGGCGGATGCCCCATCGCTTTTATTCACAAAACTCGCGACCCACGAGTTCCAAATGAATCAGTAGTGGGCAAAGTTGTTGGTGATGTTGCTGGACAAACATGCGTTGTTATCGATGACATGATTGATACAGCGGGAACAATTACAAAAGCTGTTGAAGCACTTTTCGAAGGTGGAGCAAAAGAAGTAATCATCGCTGCAACCCACCCAGTATTTTCAGGTCCAGCAATTGATCGTCTCAAAGCTTGCAAGGCAACAGAAGTTGTCATCACAAATTCACTTCCCGTTCCAGAAGAGAAGCGTTTTGACGGACTTACAGTCCTTTCCATTGCACCTCTTCTCGCACGTGCGATTCGTGAAGTATTCGAAGACGGCTCAGTTACAAGCCTCTTTGATGGCCATTCCTAAACCTTCCGATTTGGTGGATTGGAAAGCCGAAGGTAATCTTTGCTCTGTTCCGGCGAGGGATAAATTCCGTAATCGACGTATAAGGAGTAAGACAAATGGCTGAAATCAAAATTAAAGGCACAACTCGTACTGAGTTTGGCAAAGGTGCATCACGCCGCGCACGTCGCGATGGTTTAGTACCGGCTGTTATTTATGGCCACGGTGAAGCGCCAAAGCACATCACTCTTCCAGCACGCGAACTTGGCGTTGCTCTTAAGCAATCAAACGTTCTTCTTGAAATCGCAATCGATGGCAAGGACGAGCTAACACTTCCAAAGGCAATTGTTCGCGATCCACTTCGCCAAATTCTTGAACACATCGACCTCGTGACAGTTCGTCGCGGTGAGCGCGTTGTTGTTTCAGTTCCTGTGCACCCAACCGGTGAACACGATCGTGACGGAATTCTTGAGCACGTACACAACACAATCGAAGTTGAAGCAGAAGCAACTGCAATTCCTTCTTCACTTGGTCTTGATCTCACAGGTCTTATGGCTGGTCAATCACTCTATGCAGAAAATGTCGTTCTACCTGCAGGTGTGAAGTTGATTTCCGATCCAAAGACAATCGTTGTTCACCTTTCAGAGCGTTCAACTATTGTTGAAGAAGCTCCAGTTGTTGCCGCTGCTGAAGGCGATGCTGCTGCAACTGATGCGGCACCAGCTGCTGATGCAGAGAAGAAGGACGCTTAAGCCCTACTCTTTCTGTCGTGAGTACTTCACCATGGCTAGTTGTTGGTCTGGGTAACCCGGGCGATCAATATGCAGCGACCAGACACAATGTTGGTCAAATGGTTATCGATGAACTCGCAAAGCGTCACAACGTAAAGTTTTCATCGCACAAATCTCGTACCGACGTCGCCGCCTACAAATTAGGTGTCGGCGTCGATGCATTTTCAATCATTCTCGCAAAATCTAAGAGTTATATGAATGAAAGTGGCGGTCCAGTAAAGGCGCTAGCGCAGTTTTATTCAGTCGAGCCGGCAAAAATTATTGTTTTACATGATGAATTAGATATTCCATTTGCGGCAATTAGATCCAAAATTGCTGGTGGCGATAATGGCCATAACGGCTTGAAGTCACTTACAAGTTCTCTCGGAACGGCAGAGTATTTCCGAGTACGCCTTGGAATTGGGCGACCGATGGGAGAACAAGACCCAGGGGACTTTGTTTTAAAAGCTTTTAGTCAGGTAGAGAAGAAAGATTTAGGAGAATTTCTAGATCGCGGTGCAGATGTTGTGGAGTCCCTCATTGAAAAAGGACTCGAGTTTACGCAGCAAAAATTTAACTCTTAAATCATCCAGTATTTCGAAGGCCTGCCGCAACACCGTTAATAGTGAGAAGTAGTGCTCGAATCAAAGTTTGATCAGCCTTATCTCCTTCATTTCTAACGCGGTTTAGAAGGTTTACCTGCAGCAAGTGAAGTGGCGCAAGGTAGGCATCACGAACTTGAAGAGTTCGGGCAAGAATCTCTTGATCTCCAAGCAGTTCTTTCTTGTGGGTAAGTGCTAAAACTTCCTTAACTGTAAGTTCAAATTCTTCGGTAATGGTGTCAAGGAAATGATGGAGCTCTTTTGGAACAAGAGTTTCTACGTATCGCTTGGCTGTTTTTAAATCTGTTTTTGCAAGAGTCATTTCTACATTGCTGATAAATGTGTGGAAGAAGTGCCATTCAGAAAGCATGCGCTTCGTAACGCCAGATTGCCCAGCCTCACGCGCAGCCTTTAGACCAGAGCCGACGCCAAACCATCCCGGAACAATCTGACGAGATTGAGTCCAACCAAATACCCATGGAATCGCACGCAAAGAATCCAAACCAGCCGATGCATCTGGGCGACGAGATGGACGAGATCCAAGGAAAAGATTTCCTAATTGCTCTACCGGAGTAGATGCATAGAAATATGCAGGTAAATCTGGATGATCAATTAATGAGCGATATCGAGTAAATGATGCGGTGCTGATTACATCCATGCAGTCATTCCACGCCTTTAAATCTTCAGGGCTTTGGCGCGCTGATCTATTTAGAACTGTCGCTTCAAGAGAAGCGGCGAGTGTAAGTTCAACATTTTCACGAGCCAGAGCGGGCAGTGCGTACTTGTCGCTAATAACTTCGCCTTGTTCAGTCATCTTTATCTGTCCATCAACGCTGCCCCAAGGAAGAGCAACGAGTGCTTCATATGTAGGACCTCCGCCACGTCCGACGGATCCACCGCGTCCGTGGAATAAACGAAGTCGAACTCCGTGTTTCTTTGCGACATCTCGAAGTGTGCGTTGTGCCCTATGAATTTCCCATTGGCTTGTTGCGATACCTGCATCTTTATTCGAATCAGAATACCCAAGCATTACTTCTTGTAAATCTCCGCGCAAACGTACAACTTCGCGGTAAGTGGCATCGCCTAATAATTTTTCAAGAATGTCACCAGCAGCGCGAAGTTCAGCAACAGTTTCTAGTAGCGGTGCAAAGCCAATGCGAGCAACTTTCTTATTCACATCAACTAACCCAGCTTGCTTGGCAATCACAGCTGAGGCGAGCAAGTCGTCTGCGCCTTTAGTCATCGAAACGATGTAAGTCTCAATTACTTCAGGCCCGAAAGTATCGATGAGTTCGTTAATTACAAGGAAAGTTTCGAAAGTTTTCTTTCCAGGTGCATCAAGCTTTGATGTATCAAGAGAAGAGCTGGAAGCTAATTCCTTTGAAAGAATTGGGAACTTTTCCTCATGAGTTAAGTCGGCATATCCAGCAGGCAATAACTGCTTAAGCACTTGGTGATGCGCATCTGAGTGTTCGCGAATATCCAGAGTCGCGTGGGTTAATCCAAATGCTGCGATGCTTCTAATTGTTCGCTCTAGCAATCCTGTTGCAATGAGCTCGCCCTTATGTGCAAATAGTGAATCTCGAAGAAGAGTGAGATCTTTAAGGAGTTCAGCCGAACTCGCATAATCGCGACCTGGTACATGGGACTTACCTGCAGCATGTCGATCGCGGGTAAAAGCGAGTTTATGAACAATTGCCGTTGCCTTAAGTCGGTATGGCTCTTGTGCATTAAGACGCAAGAAGCGAGCTTCAAATTCAGGGATGTTCTTTAAATCTTCCGCCACTGATGCAGCAAGTTCGGGGGTTGCACCCGCAATCCGAGTTGAAATCGAAAGCATTTGGCGCAGCTCATTCATTGCAGAAATAGTCGTACGAATTGCATGCCCTACTTGAAGAACAACTGCTTCCCGAGTTACTTCTGGAGTGATATTTGGATTTCCATCTCGGTCTCCACCTATCCATGTTCCAAATGTGAGAGGTCGCGCAGTAACTGGAAGGCTAATTCCAAGACGCTTTAACTCTCTTGAAAAATCGTTTAGAACTTCTGGCATTGTGTTGAGTTGAAGATCATCGAGGTAATAAAGAGCGTTGAGAGCTTCATCCATTGGCTCAGGTCTTTCAAGTCTAAGTTCATCTGTTTGCCACAAAATATCTACAAACTCTGCCAAACGTTCTTGCTGCACTGGAGATGAAGTTAAATCAAGAAGTTTTGCAATTTCACCAAGCTTTGAAAGTACAGATCGACGTGCAGCTTCTGTTGGGTGAGCGGTAAATACTGGGCGCACCATAAGTTCGCTAATCCATTTACTTAGTTCTTCTTTTGTGAATTGATGGCCAGGTGCTTGAGCTTTATATGCTTCTTCAATTTTATCTATTGCGCGTGCCAACCAAGAACCGCCTTGTGCTCGCGCTTCACCCAAAACTCGAGCACGGTGAACTTGTTCAGCAACGTTTGCTAAATGAAAATACGTACTAAAAGCACGAACGAGTTGTACAGATTGTTCTACAGTGAGTTTTTCTAGAACTTCTGATCCGCCACCTTCACGAACCGCCTTACGCACATCTTCAACGAGCTGAAGAAGTTCTGGTCCTTCTTGACGAACAAGTGACTGACCTAATAGGTCGCCGAGCTTTCGAACATCACTTCGCAGAAGCACGTCATCATTCAAATTCACTCGCATATTCTCTCAGCATTTCCGCATGGCCGAATCCCAATATTTCAGCGAACGCATCAGGGCTTAGACTTGTTCTGTAGCCCCCTCCCATTTGGGAATCGGGGCCAAGCGGCATTTATCTGGTGAATTAATGAAAGGGGTTCAATTGTGCGCGATTTACTCAATCTCCTTGCATCCAAAACCGAACTCACATCCCAGATAAGCCATTTTCGTAAAGTCGTAGCGCCCCCACCACTATTTCCTTTTTTGGTTGCGCTTCGTTCGGCGGACAAACCTCTTCTTGTTGTAACTAGTTCAAGTCGCGGGGCCGAAGATTTAGCCAATGAGCTTCGCGAATTACATGAAAGCGTTTATGAATTCCCCGCATGGGAAACTCTTCCCCACGAGAAATTAAGTCCACGAAGCGACACTGTGGCACGCAGAATCGCGACACTGAATTCTCTATCCATGGAAGAATTCAAAGATCAACCCATTGTTATTGCACCGGTTCGAGCCTTTATCCACCGGTTCATGTCTGATCTTGCAGCTTCACCGCTTCAAGAACTTTCAGTTGGTTTAGAAATAGAGCTAACAAAACTAACCGAGCACTTAACACAACTTGCTTACACCCGCACAGATTTGGTTGAAAAGCACGGAGAGTTTGCCGTGCGAGGTGGAATTCTTGATTTGTTTCTTCCTCTATCCACGCATCCGGTTCGCATCGATTTCTTTGGGGATGAGATTGAAAGCATTAGTAATTTTGAAGTAAGCAATCAAAGAACTTCCACCGCTGTTGAAGGCTCCATTTCAATTCTTCCTTGTCGAGAATTACTTCTCACTCCTGAAATTAGAAGCAAAGCGGGAGCAATAAAAGAAAAATTCCCTGCTGCGAAAGAGATTCTTGCTCGTATGGAAGAGGGAATCACAACCGATGGAATGGAATCACTCCTTTCTCTCTTAGTGGAAAAAACAGATTCAATTTTGGATCGAATGCCAAAGTCCACCGAAATTATTTACTTGGACGAGGAAAGAATTAGATCCCGGGCAATAGATTTAATTGCAACAGATGAAGAGTTTTTAGCTGCATCTTGGTCGAGTGCAGCCTTTGGTGGGGATGCACCGTTACCAATTGGTCAATCTCCATATATGTCGTGGACTGTTGTTTCTGAAGAAATTTCTAAAGCTAAATTTACGCAGAGATCCTTTAATAACTTCGGAAGCGATCTTGAGGCAGAGACTTGCTTCTTAGATTTCACCGCTATTGATCCCTATAGAGGCAATGTGGACGGCGCTGTAGAGGCTTTGAAATCTGCAATATTAGAGCGCAAAAAGGTTTTCTTTACAGCCAGCGGCCAAGGAATGGTCGAGAGGTATAACGGAATTTTAAGTAATGCAGATGTTGCACTTCGAGTGTCACCCTCTTCTATAGCTCATGGATTTAAGTCAGATGAATTCTCAATTTTCTTCATGACTGAAAGGGATTTATCTGGAAGTAAAGGCTCGAGCAAAGATTTGGCACGCATGCCATCAAAGAGAAAACAGACTATTGACCCATTGGAACTAAAGACTGGTGATTACGTTGTACATGAACAACACGGAATTGGTCGCTATATCGAATTAGTAGCTCGTACAACCAACGGTGTTACTCGAGAATATCTGGTTATCGAGTACGCATCAGCAAAAAGAGGACAGCCTGGCGATCGAGTTTTTGTACCGACAGACACCTTGGAGCAAATAAGTAAATACATTGGTGGTGAGGCTCCAACAGTTCACAGAATCGGTAGTGGAGATTGGCAAAAGGCCAAGGGGCGTGCTCGCAAAGCTGTGCGTGCAATTGCAGGTGAATTAATTCGACTTTACGCTGCCAGAACTTCTTCACCGGGTTTTGCTTTCTCCGCAGATACTCCATGGCAGCGCGAACTCGAAGATGCATTTTCATATATCGAAACACCAGATCAACTCTCAACAATTGAAGAAGTTAAAAGAGATATGGAACGCCCATATCCGATGGATCGCATAGTTTGTGGTGATGTGGGATATGGAAAAACTGAAATAGCTGTACGCGCGGCTTTTAAAGCTGTGCAGGACGGAAAGCAAGTTGCTGTGCTTGTTCCCACCACGCTTCTTGTGCAGCAGCACACAAAGACTTTTGCGGAGAGATATTCAGGTTTCCCGATAAAAGTTGCAGGAATTTCGCGATTCAACACCGCAAAAGAAAGTAAAGAAATTCTTGCTGAAATTGAAAAAGGAAGTGTTGATGTTGTAGTTGGTACTCATCGATTACTTTCCGCCGATGTTCATTTCAAAGACTTAGGTTTAGTAATTGTTGATGAAGAACAACGCTTTGGTGTCGAACAAAAAGAATCACTGAAGAAAATGCGTACGACAGTGGATGTGCTTGCAATGTCTGCAACGCCTATACCCCGAACATTGGAAATGGCAGTCACAGGTATCCGAGAAATGTCCACGATTACAACGCCGCCTGAAGAGCGTCATCCAATTTTGACTTATGTCGGACCGAGCGATGAAGGACAGATTCGTGCCGCCATTCACCGCGAACTTTTACGCGATGGACAGGTTTTCTATGTTCACAATCGCGTCGAATCAATTGATAGGGCTGCATCAAAGATTCAAGAATTAGTTCCAGAAGCACGAATTCGTGTTGCACACGGACAGATGTCGGAAAGTGCGCTGGAAGATGTGATTTTGGCTTTCTGGAATCGTGAATTTGATGTTCTTGTTTGCACAACAATTGTTGAAAGTGGCTTGGACATCGCCAATGCAAATACTCTGATTGTTGAACGCGCGGACAACTTTGGGCTCTCACAGTTACATCAACTCCGTGGACGCGTTGGTCGCGGGCGTGAGCGTGCTTACGCATATTTTCTTTATCCTGCCGATCAGCCACTTTCCGAAGTTGCCTTAGACCGGTTAAAAACAATTGCTACAAATACAGAACTTGGTTCGGGTATGAGAGTTGCCTTGAAAGACTTAGAGATTCGCGGTGCCGGAAATCTACTTGGCGGCGAACAATCTGGGCACATTGCAGATGTTGGATTCGATCTATACATGCGCATGGTTGGTGAAGCCGTAAGCGAATACAAGACTGGCATCGTTGAGCAAAACGACGAAGAGATTAGAAGAGATTGCAAAGTCGAGCTTCTAGTTAATGCACATTTATCTGAAGAATATGTACCTGGAGAGCGAATTCGACTCGATCTCTACCGAAGGCTCGCAGACGTTGCTACACCAATAGAAGTTCAATCTATTCGCGAAGAACTCCTTGATCGATTTGGTGAATTACCAGTTGAAGCCCAGGCCCTGCTTGAAGTTGCAGAGCTTCGTGCGCTTTCTAAATCACATGGAATAAGTGAAGTAGTAGCAACTGGAAAATTCTTGCGTCTTTCACCATTGCTATTACCTGAATCACGCCAATTGAAATTAACTCGCCTTTATCCTGGCTCGCTTTACAAGGGTGCAACGCGAACTGTGATGGTGACGTTGCCACAAAAGCACGCATGGAGCCCGTCACAACCCACCCCAGAAATAGTGGATACTTCTCTTCTGGTTTGGGTAAAACAAGCCGTAAGCGAACTCACCTAAGGAAGAGAGCACTACGTGAAAAAAATTATTGCTGTCCTTGCAGTTGCATCAGGACTTCTTTTAACAGGATGCTCTGAAGCGCAAACAGCGGCAACTTTGGGTGATGTAAAGATTTCACAAGCAGAGCTTCAGTCAACTGTGGATTCAATTCTTAAAGAGCGTACAAAAGTTGATACAACTCAGATGCAGCTTGAAACAGGTGAAGCCTTGAATCGCGGTCAGCTTCGTTTCAAAATTCTGATGAACGTCTTTGCCGAGATCGCTAAAGAACTCAAGCTCGACGTTACGCCAGCACTTTTGGCACAAAAGCGCGCCTCGTTAGTAGAAACAATCGGCGGAGAAGCCAACCTTCAAAAGAATTTAGTGAACGCAACAATTGCTCCAGATGATTTTGATATCTATGTGAGAGCAATTGTTATCAATGAGCAGATTGCAAAAGCTCTCGGCGACTCAGGTGTAACTCAAGATCAGATTGATACAAAGATTGCACAACTGCTCAGCGCTAAGGCGGTCGAGCTTAAGGTAAACATCAACCCACGTTACGGAAAATGGGATGCGGCCACAGGCGATATCTCACCAAGTAATCCAGCTGGTGCCGCTGTAACTCCTTCCACGAAGTAATTCTTAAACGGTAGGTGGCTATGAGTAAGTCAGAACTTCAACGGCTAGTTGAAGTGATGGATCGTTTGCGCTCTCCTGGTGGATGCCCATGGGATGCTGAACAAACTCATGAATCGCTCGTTAAGTATTTGCTTGAAGAGTCATATGAATTCATAGATACCGTCGATAGTGGCGACCGTGAAGGCATGAGAGAAGAACTCGGCGATGTTCTGTTACAAGTTTATTTTCATTCAAGGATTGCAGAGGATCATCCAACAGATCCGTTTTCCATCGAAGATGTTGCTAAAGCAATTGCAGATAAATTAATTCGCCGCCACCCGCATGTATTTGAAGATTTACAAGTTTCTGGCATGGAAGAAGTTATTGATAATTGGGAAGCGATCAAAGCTAAAGAAAAAGGTCGCACTTCGGCAATTGATGGAATTGCACTTGCACAACCCGCACTTCCACTTATTAGTAAATTGCTTTACCGTGCAGAAAAATATGGCGTAGACGTTGAAGTTGATGAATTTGAGTCGACAGATCCTGCGACTGAAGAGAGCGTAGGTAAAGCTCTTGCTTCTGTAATTGCTTGGGCTCACGCCAATGAAATCGACCCTGAAAATGCACTTCGCAAGCAAGCTCGCGCAATCACTTCGCAGATTCAGGCATCCGAAGCAGGTATTTGAGCAAGGTAGACTTGCCTTTAATTAGCAATCATCTTTTATTGCAGAACATCAGGGAGATATATCAATGGCAATTATCGAAGCTTTAGGCGCACGTGAAATTCTTGACTCTCGCGGAAACCCAACGGTTGAAGTCGAAATTCAATTGGAAGATGGCACACAAGCTCGTGCTGCTGTTCCAAGTGGTGCATCTACAGGAGCCTTCGAAGCTGCAGAACTTCGTGATGGTGGGAAGCGTTACCTCGGCAAAGGCGTAGAAAAAGCTGTCGCATTTGTAAACGATGTAATTGCCCCAGAAGTAATTGGATTTGATGGACAAGATCAACGACTTGTAGATGCCGCGATGATCGAACTCGATGGAACTCCTAACAAGTCAAAGCTTGGCGCGAATGCAATTCTTGGTGTTTCACTAGCTGTAGCAAAGGCTTCTGCAGAATCTGCAGACCTTTCACTTTTCCGTTACTTAGGCGGACCGAATGCGCACGTACTTCCTGTTCCAATGATGAACATTCTTAATGGTGGCGCGCACGCGGATACGAATGTAGATATTCAAGAATTCATGGTTGCACCTATTGGCGCACCAACATTTCGCGAATCACTTCGCTGGGGTGCAGAGATTTATCATGCGCTTAAGGCTGTTCTTAAAAAGCGTGGACTTGCAACAAGTGTTGGTGATGAAGGTGGATTTGCACCTAACCTCGATAGCAATCGCGCAGCGCTAGATTTAATTCTTGAAGCTATTGAAGCCGCCGGACTTAAGCCAGGAAAAGATGTCGCACTTGCAATGGATGTTGCAGCAACTGAATTCCACGAAAAGGGTAAGTACACATTCGAAGGTTCATCACGAACATCAGATGAAATGATTGCTTACTACGCAGAGCTTGTTAGCGCGTATCCATTGGTTTCGATTGAAGATCCACTTGATGAAGAAGACTGGGCTGGTTGGACCTCAATGACAGCATCTCTTGGGTCAAAGGTTCAAATAGTTGGTGACGATTTATTCGTTACAAATCCAGAGCGACTTGCTCGCGGAATTGCTAGTAACACAGCGAATGCACTTCTTGTAAAGGTAAATCAAATCGGAACTCTTACAGAGACTCTCGATGCAGTCGATCTTGCACACCGCGCGAACTACCGCAGCATGCTCAGCCACCGTTCAGGTGAGACAGAAGATGTGACAATTGCAGACCTTGCAGTTGCAACTAATTGTGGTCAAATTAAAACTGGTGCACCTGCTCGAAGTGAGCGTGTTGCAAAGTACAACCAACTTCTACGCATCGAAGAAGAATTGGCAGAAGGCGCGGTCTTTGCAGGCCGCAACGCTTTCCCACGCTTTAAAGGCTAAGTAATGCGCGCCAGGCGTCGTCAATATAAATCTCGTCGTCGCAGTTCTTCTCGTCCAAGAAATGGCCGCGCACTAATACTTTCGGGAATTCTCTTTATTTTTGCGCTGACTCTTGCACCACCAATTAAGCACTACTTCACGCAAAAAGCTCAGATAAATTCACTTCGATCTCAATTGGCATCCGATCGCGCAGCTCTTGAATCAGCTCGTAAAGATCTAGAACTTTGGAAAGATCCAAGTTATGTGAAATCACAAGCGCGCGAACGTCTGCACTTTGTACTTCCTGGAGAGCGTCAATACATAGTTACTGGAGTAGAAGGCGACCAGGCAAATACAAATCAAACAAAGGTTGCAGATCAACTTCCCGAAGGTGCACCTTGGTACGGTCGGTTAATTGCCTCTATTACAGAGTCAGGACTGAAGTAATGTCTGCTGATATTCCTGGCAATACGGCATCACAAAAAGATTTAGATTGCATTGAAACTCAACTTGGTCGCACCCCTCGCGATGTTCATGGCATTGCTTACCGTTGCCCATGCGGCAATCCCGCTGTGGTTGAAACACCTCCACGACTTACGGATGG
>CAFBLW010000018.1_pt1 | contig 12385 bp, 7 predicted proteins | sample 7268291 | NCBI WGS metagenome assembly CAFBLW01 (sample SAMEA6814045, study PRJEB35770) | uncultured Candidatus Planktophila sp. | biome: Freshwater; feature: Freshwater reservoir; material: water | place: Czech Republic | collected 2017-05-23 | depth 30m m
ACGGTCGTGCATCTCTTACTCGTCCAGCAGATGGTGGACTACCGGAGGAAGAGAACCTCGACGTTTTGTTCGACACAATCTTTAATACAATTCCAGCACCGGTTTATCACGAAGGCGCACCACTTCAAGCGCACGTGACAAACCTCGACTCATCACCATTCCTTGGTCGCCTTGCACTATGTCGCGTACATGAAGGTGTAATTAAAAAGGGTCAAACTGTTTCTTGGATCAAGACAGATGGCACAGTCGAGCGAGTTAAAGTTTCAGAACTTTTGATGACTGAAGCACTCGAGCGAGTTCCGGCACTTGAAGCGCACCCGGGGGACATTATCGCTGTTGCAGGAATCGAGACAATTACTCTCGGTGAAACACTTGCAGATCTTGAAAACCCACACGCTCTTCCACTTATTACAGTCGACGAACCATCTATTTCGATGACAATCGGTATCAATACATCGCCTCTTGCAGGTAAAAGCGGCAAGATGCTTACAGCTCGTCAAGTTAAAGATCGCCTTGATAAAGAGCTCATCGGTAACGTTTCACTTCGTGTTCTAAATACAGAACGCCCTGATACTTGGGAAGTTCAAGGTCGCGGAGAGCTTCAGCTAGCAGTACTTGTTGAAATCATGAAGCGCGAAAGCTTCGAACTTACTGTTGGTAAGCCACAAGTAGTTACAAAGATGATTGATGGAAAACTTCACGAACCAATGGAGCGCTTATCTATTGATGCACCTGAAGAATATTTAGGTGTACTTACTCAATTGATGGCACTTCGTAAGGGCCGCATGGAGCAAATGGTCAACCACGGAACAGGTTGGATCCGTCTTGATTACAAGGTTCCTTCTCGCGGACTCATTGGTTTCCGAACAGAGTTCCTTACCGAAACTCGTGGAACTGGACTGCTTCACCATGTATTTGATTCTTACGAACCATGGTTTGGAGAATTGCGTACTCGTTCTACTGGTTCACTTGTTTCAGACCGTATGGGCGCAGTTACTTCCTATGCAATCGCTGGAATTCAAGAGCGCGGATCTATCTTCGTAGAACCTGGCGATGAAGTTTATGAGGGCATGGTTATTGGCGAGAACTCTCGCGCTGATGACATGGACGTTAACTGCGTTCGTGAAAAGAAGTTAACGAATATGCGTGCATCCGGTACAGATGATTCTGAAAAATTGATTCCGCCAAAGCGACTTAACATGGAAGGCGCGCTTGAATTCTGTCGCGAAGACGAATGCGTGGAGGTAACTCCCGCGGTTGTTCGAATTCGCAAAGTAACTCTTGATGGAGCAGAACGCGCACGAGCAACTTCACGCGCAAAGAAATCAAACCAAAGCTAATTTAAAATCAGAAAGCGCCTCGATCGAGGATGTGCCTTTAGGGGTCGCCAAAGTCGCTTTATCTAAACAAAAGGAACTGAGCCGAGGATGTGCTCGTTAACATCCTCTTTACTCAGTTCCTTTTGTCTTATCTGGTCGTTTTAATCAACCTTTCGGAACTTTGTCGGTTCTCTGCGGTTGAATTAGCGCGTGGGAATCGAACTCGTAAAACGCGCGAATGGCGTTGATGCGCCGGCGCTGGATTCGGTTCAGGCAAGTGCCGTGGAACATCGCGGGAGTCCGCTTGTAGTTAGTGGTGGGCCGGGCACGGGAAAGACATCGATTCTGATTGAAGCTGCGCTGTCGCGCATTGCTGGTGGTCAAAATCCGGATTCGATTTTGTTAATTACTTATGGTCGCGAGCGAGCATCGGAGTTAAGAGATGCGATTGCTCTGCGCACGACGCAGACTATGTACGAGCCACTGGCCCGAACTTTTCACTCACTGGCATATTCAATTATGAAGATGAAAACAGGCGAGGGTTATCACGAGCCGATCTTGTTATCTGGACCCGAGCAAGAAAGTTTTATAAAAGAATTGCTTGAAGGCGATGTTGAAGATGGGTATAGATCTTGGCCGGTTGAGTTACAAGATGGCGAAGATAAGAAAGGCAATCCACTTCTCACAAGTGGTTTTGTCCGCGAACTTCGAGATTTGATTATGCGCGCGAACGAACGCGGCATTTCTCCTTCTGAGTTGGCTTCTCGAGGTGGAAAAGTTGGAGAAAAATACTGGGCAGCGGCTGCGGATTTTTGGCAGAGATATAAGGAAGTTATGGCGATTCGTGAAGAAGGCGCCGCCGATTCAAAGATGCGCATTGATCCATCCGAACTCATCAACGTTGCGATTGCTCATTTAAATCAAAATGAAAAACTTCGAGCGGAATTGCAAGCGCGTTTTAAAACCATCATGGTCGATGAATTCCAAGAAAGTGATCCTGCACAACGTGCACTTCTTCGACTCATCGCGGGTGAAGACCTCATTATTTCTGTTGATGCCGATTCAGCTGTCGGACGATTCCGCGGGGCAGATCCTGATGGCCTATCTGCTGAAATAGAAAAATATAAGAGCGCCGGTGCGAGCGTTATTCAATTATCGAAGGTTTACCGTAGCTCACCTGAAATTTTTGAAATTGGAAAATCTGTCGCAGAAAGTTTCAGATCGAAGTCGGAGAATCGAAATCGCCAATCCGCATACTCAGATGTAGAAAAGAGTGAACAGCCACTCATAGTTTCAAGGCTGCGTTCGCAATCGGAGGAAGCGCAATATATTGCGTATCAATTTAAGCGAGCTCACTTGATTCAGGGAATTTCATATTCCGATATGGCGGTAATCCTGCGCTCAGAAGGCACTCAATCTGCAGCTTTGCGCCGCGCCTTTTCTCAAGTTGGAATTCCGGTTGCAGGAGATTTACAAACACTTGCAAATAACCCAGCAATAGCACCATTTCTCTTGCTTGCAAGAGTTGCAGTTGGGGAGCAATCGTTGAATTTGGATACCTGCGAAAAGTTATTGCTATCAGAATTTGGTGGAGCAGATTCAATTTCACTTCGCCGCACGAGAAGTGCGCTACTTGCTGCCCGAGATGAAGAGCACGATAAGCGTTCAGGAACTCAAATGATTATCGATGCAATCGATAAGGGAGATATTCCGATCGAAGATAGCGCTGCTCTCAACCGAGTACATGAGTTGATAAAAAGTGCACGAGCTGCATCAACAAAGAAAGATGCTCGCGCAGAAGATGTACTTGGCGCAATCTGGGATAAAGCAAAGACCAGCGATAACGAACTATTGAGTACTTCATGGAAAAAGATCGCACTTCGTGGCGGGAGTAGAGGCGCGGCTGCCGATCGAGATCTCGATGCAATGATTCAACTCTTTGATACCGCTGCGCGCTTTTCTGAGCGCTTCCCATATTCCAGACCAAGTGCGTTCTTTGATGAGATTTCAAACGAATCAATTGCTGGCGATTTAATTACGGCGCAAGGTGTGCGTTCTGATGTTGTCGAAATTCTTACCGTACATTCATCAAAAGGGCGTGAATGGAAAGTAGTTGCAGTTGCCGGACTTCAAGAAGGTGTGTGGCCAAACCTCAAACAAAGAAGTTCGCTTCTAGGAAGTGAGCGACTTGTAGAACGCGAAAGACATGGAGATTTAGCACGTAAAGAGTTAGATGTGATTGCTGCAAGTGCGCTGTTTGAGGACGAGCGCCGCTTATTGCATGTTGCAGTTACTCGTGCAAAGCAGTGCCTGATTGTCACCGCGGTGCAGCGAGAAGAGGACGAGCCATCCTCTTACTTTGATGAAATCGCAGGAATAGTTTTCGGCGATATAACTGAGTCTCCTGTTATCACTGAAGTTCCGCGCCCTCTTACAACCCCCGCGCTGATTGCAACACTTCGTCGAGAGTTACAGAGTGAAAGCGCAGAAGATGCAGCGGCACTAATTAAAACTCTCATCAATGAAGGAATAACAAGTGCGGACCCAGAAAATTGGCTTGGGGCAAAATCAATTTCAACCAATCAACCACTTGTGCCGGGCGATGGCGTGGTTTCTGTTTCTCCAAGTGGCGCTGAAATGTTTACTGAATGTGGCGTTAAGTGGTTCTTTGAAAAAAGCGGTGGAACAAATGGAGATTCCACAGCGCAAATACTTGGTTCTGCCATACATGAGTTTGCTCGAATAAAAGTTGAAGATCCAGAAATTTCCGAAGCCGCTCTCGTTGAAAAGCTAACTGCATCCTGGCCACTCATCGATCAGAGTCAAGGTTGGGTAAGTTCGACTGCTCTATCGCGCGCAATAAAAATGTTAGAAAGATTTGCTCGCTATCACGCAGATATGACGCGAAAAGTTGTAGGTGCAGAACTCGACTTTGAATTCACTGTTGGCCGCGCGAAAGTTCGCGGAAGCATTGACCGAATCGAAATTGATAGCGATGGAAATTACTTCGTGATTGACTTTAAAACGGGCAAGAAAATTGTTACTGGTGAAAAAGCAAAGACTCACTTGCAGTTAGCCGCTTATCAATTAGCCGTGGCGCTAGATGGATTCAAGGAAAAGCTTGATGGTACTCACACATCTGGCGCTGAACTTGTTTATCTTGCTGATGGCACAAAGAAGGCAACGACCCGAAAGCAACCGGTTATTAATAAAGATGAAGTTGCTGCGCAGCTTCAAGAGATTGCAATTGGCATGGGAGCACAAAACTTTATCGCCAAAAAGAATGAGATGTGTAAGAAGTGTGTCGTGAAATCAAGTTGTCCTATTCAAAATGAAGGACGGACGGTGATTTCATGATTGAAAAATACTCGCCAAACGACATTGCAGACGCGCTAGCAAAGGTTGGAGCCAAGGTTTATAGGCCAACAAAGGAACAATCTGAAATCATTTCAATATCAACCAATCCGCTTGAGCCATCCGTTGTTATTGCAGGAGCTGGTTCTGGAAAAACCGAAACAATGGCGGCTCGAGTTATTTACCTGGTCGCCAATGGCTTTGTTCGCCCTGATGAAATTCTTGGTCTGACATTTACTCGCAAAGCCGCCGGAGAACTTTCAGTTCGTATTCGCACCCGCCTTCGCCAACTAAAGTCTGCCGGACTCATTGATAAGCAAGTTCCACTCGAAACATCAGTAACTACGTATCACTCATATGCAGGCAAGCTCCTAAGTGAACATTCCATTCGCTTTGGAATTGATGCTGATTCACAACCCATGGGTGATGCCGCAATGTGGCAGTTGGCTAATGATGTTGTTCGTAATTGGGATGACCCCGACTATCGCAATGAGAGCGCTGTTAGCACCGTCATTGATGATTTATTAGGCCTTACCAAAATGGTTCTTGAACACCAGATCAAGCCAGAAGATGTTGTGAGAGTAGATACGCAGGTACTGGAAGAGCTTTCAAAAATGACAGGCGACTTAAACGATAACGTCAGAAAAGTTGCTCGAGTATTAAATCAACGCATTGGGATGTTGCCGATGGTTGAAAGATTTATCGAACTCCGCCACCAATCTGGCGAACTCTCTTTTGATGATCAGATGTCACTTGCTGCAGATATCGCAAGTAACTTTCCTGATGTCGGCGAGCTAGAACGCTCAAAATATAAAGTGGTTTTACTTGATGAATATCAAGACACATCACAGTCCCAGGTGCGCATGCTCTCCACCCTTTTTGGAGGCGGTCATCCGGTTATGGCGGTGGGCGATCCATGTCAGGCTATTTATTCATGGCGCGGAGCATCGGCTGGAACAATTAGCGCATTTAACAAACACTTTCCAAAGGCAACAGGTCAGAACGGTTCGACCCAATATTCACTTCTGACAACATTTAGAAATGACAAATCAATACTTGAACTCGCAAATGTTGTATCAGAGGAAATCAGAACAACATCGGGAGTCAAAGTTGATCCTCTTACCGCAAGACCCAATGCAGGCGAAGGTGATCTTGCTTGTGGAATTTTCGAAACTATTGATGCAGAAGCTGATGCAATAGCCGAATACTTTAAAGAGTTGTGGTTTGCTCCAACACGCCTAGAAAAAAGTGCCGAGAAACGAAGTTCGTTCGCTGTGCTTGTTCGAAAGCGTTCACAAATTCCTGCCATTGAGAGCGCTATTCGAAGCGCCGGAATGCCTGTAGAAGTGATCGGCCTAGGTGGGCTCATTCATGTTCCAGAAGTTGCCGACATTGTTTCGCTCTTAAAAATTATTAGCGATCCAGATTCTGGTTCATCTCTCATGCGCCAACTCACTAGTCCGCGTTTAAATCTAGGTGCCAGTGATATCGCAGCGCTCGGCAGCTATTCACGCTCTAGGGCAACTGGCAGCAAAGAAGCAAGCAAAAACTTTATTAAGAAGATCGTAAATGGAAATCCAGAGCAGGCAGAAGCAGATGATCAATTCTTAGGTTCGCTCATAGATTCACTTGATGAAATTGAAAAATCTGATCGTTCTACATTTTCAAGTGAAGGTTTTGCACGACTTACAGAATTCGCTGCTGACCTACGCAGATTACGCTCGCGCGCCGGTGGAACACTTACCGATCTCATCAATGAAATAGAAAGTTATTTAAATCTTGAACAAGAGGTGATGCTTCGAGATGGAACAGGCTCCGGGCGCAGACATATCGACCGATTTATGGATGAAGCTGGAAAATTCGCTCGAAGCGGCGGAACTCTCGGTCAATTTTTGCAATGGCTAGATATAGCTTCAGAAGAGGAAGGCGGACTGAAATCGGCCTCCGCTGAAGTTCGAAATGATGTTGTGCAGATACTGACTATTCATATGTCAAAGGGCGCCGAGTGGGATGTTGTTGCTGTTCCCGGCCTTGCCGAGGGAACATTTCCAGGAATTAATTCATCTGATCCAGATAACTGGATCACCAACGAACGCCACATCCCATTCTCACTTCGGGGCGACAGACATGAATTACCTGAATTTTCTTTCGGCACTGCTACAAAGAATTCAGAAGCGGGCAAAGCAATTGAGGCATATGGAAAAATATGTAACCAAATTAAACTTAGAGAAGAAATTCGACTTGGATACGTTGCCTTTACTCGCGCACGCACAAATCTGATTGCAACAACTTCATGGTGGCGAGATGGAGCAAAGATGACAGAGCCATCATCAATTTTTCAGCATGTATTTAACGTCGCCGAAAAAAGTGGACGAATTCTAAATAACTATGAGAAGCCAGAAGATGGCAGCAAAAATCCTCGTATCGAAAACCCTCTATCAGGGCAATGGCCAATTGATCCACTTGGTAAGAGACGAACAGAATTTGAAAAGGCAATGGCACTTGTCGCAAATTCAAAGCCATTTGATCTTTCAAAGGCGGGCACATCGAAATCAGAAGATGTCAAATCTTGGGCAAGTGATGCCGTTGCACTCATCAGTGAATTTAAATCCGAGAAGAGTGGTCAGTTAAAAATCGCTTTGCCACCTCGATTATCAACATCAACTCTTGTACGTCTGCACGAAAACATGGAGGCTCTTGCAGAAGATATTCGCAGGCCAATGCCGCGCACAACCGACGAATACTCGCGTCGCGGAACTGCATTCCACCTATGGATCGAAAACCATTTTGGTGCGGCAACTCTCTTTGACGATGAAGATTTGGATTTCTTAGACCCACTTGAAGATGATTCAAAACTTGAAGACCTGAAAGCTAAGTGGCTCTCATCCGAATGGGCCGAGCGCACTCCAGTGGCTGTGGAAGTTCCTTTTGAAAGCGTCATCTCGGGTGTATTAATTCGCGGACGCATAGATGCTGTTTATCAAAAGTGCGATACCTATGAAGTCGTTGACTGGAAGACAGGTTCTAAAAAACTCGGATCTTCCGCTGCGATTCAGCTCGCCATGTATCGCCTTGCTTGGTCAAAGTTACAGAAAGTTGATATCGAGAAAGTTTCAGCAGCTTTTCACTACGTTCCGACAAGCGTGACAGATCGACCTGCAGATCTGATGAGTGAAGCGCAATTAATTAAACTTCTTGATTTATAAGAACGGTAAGTGGCAAGTGATCACTAATTCCTGTAGATAAAGGTGTAATTGGCGTTGCGCTCTTTATTGCCCCGGTTTTTGTAAGAGCCGTGCGCGGTGCAAGTATGTAATCAAATTGGATTGATGGTTTCCAACTTGGGTACGAATTGGTTGTTATAAGGCTCTGCCAACTACTTGCAAGAACGGGCAAATTCTTCGGCAAATTTAAATCGCCCATAATGATGGGGACTGTCTTTGTCTCCTGGCCAATATTTAGCGCCCACCGCTTTAAGCGATTGAGCTGCGAAATATTCTTACCCGGAACAAAAGATAAATGTGTATTGATAACTGTGAAACCATTTTCCAATACGGCTGCAATTGCACATCGTGGTTCGTCTCGCACATATATTGCTTGAACTTTTCCAGGCTTTTCTTCGAACGCACTTTCGTCCTCACCACTGCGTGGAACAAGAAGTGGCATTCCAATAGGGGAGTTGCCAAGATTTAATCGCTTCCACTGTAAGACAGGAATTTTTGAAACTATTCCAATTCCATAAGATCCAATTTCATTACTTGAGTGCGCAACAATTTCATCATCGCTATTATTTAATTTGCGCCATTTTTCTCCAGGTGTGCCAATAATGCATGGGGCAAAAGCCCAATCTTTAGCGCCTATCGCTTGCGCAATTTCAAGTAATTGGTCGGAGTTATTTGTTCGAGGCAAGAAGTGATCAACTTCTTGAAATCCAAATAAGTCACTCCCAATTTTTTCTACAGCGCTTCGAAGCGATGGTGCGATGGAGCTGCTTTCTGTGGCCAAAGTTCTGGGTGGAATGGCCATTCCATGCAGGAGATTCCACGAGGTAATGCGCATATGCCACAGGCTAATAGAGTTACCTCTTATGAGCACGATTAACGGCCAGCCATCGGTAATTGACCGCTGCGGCGAACTTCGAGCTCATCAAAGCTCTCTGGATTCCCTCTGGCAGCAATCACGCATTCTTCACTTTTCACATGGATTCATCTCCGCCAATTCAGATTCAACCGAACTTCGATATTTAACTTCGAGGGAAATTGATGATCAAATTTCTTCTGGAAAATTTTCCGTAGGTGAAAAATACTTTTTAGGTAAAGATTTAAAGTCCGGTCAGAGTTACTTCGCCTGGAACTCACCACACCGTGATAGCGATGAGAAGTTGCCCGGTTTTGCAACACTTCGCGAACTCGGTCCATCTCTTGGCGCGCTCGATTTAGAAATTGCGCTTCATTCGGTCGCCTTAGCAAACTGGCATATATCGCATCCTCATTGCGCAAAATGCGGCGCAAAGACCACTGTTGATCTTGGCGGCGCAGTTAGAACTTGCGAAAAAGATTCGAGTCAGCACCATCCACGAACTGATTCTGCTGTGATTGTTCTGGTACGAGATAAAGAAGATCGCATATTGCTAGGACACCAACCAGTATGGCCAGAGGGACGATTCTCATGCTTTGCAGGATTTTTAGAACCTGGTGAAACATTTGAACAATGTGTTGCACGAGAAGTTTATGAAGAATCAGGGGTGGCGCTTTCAAAGATTTCATACCTTGGATCTCAGCCATGGCCCTTTCCAGCTTCAATCATGATCGCATTCGATGCCGAAGTCATTGATTCAAAAGCAGCCCGCCCCGACGGAAATGAAATTACTGAAGTGAAATGGTTTTCACGCAAAGATATAAAAGCGCAAGCAAGCGATGGAACACTCTTACTTCCACCATCATTTAGCGTGGCATTTAAAATGATTGAAAATTGGTACAGCAAAGAAGAATCAGCACCACTCCCAGGTGGACAGACATGGCGTTAATTGCAGAAGAAATTTTGGCGGCGCTCGATGAAGATCAAAAAGCTGTCGCGCTAGCAACTCGTGGCCCCGTTTGCGTCATTGCAGGTGCAGGTACTGGAAAAACTCGCGCGATTACACATCGCATTGCATACGCCGCTGCCATTGGAACCATGGACCCAGCAAAAGTTTTGGCACTTACCTTTACAGCTAAAGCAGCAGGTGAAATGCGGGTTCGACTTAGAACTCTTGGTGTTCCAACTGTTGCAGCTCGCACGATTCACGCAGCAGCTCTCAAGCAACTTCTTTATTTTTGGCCAAGTGTTTTAGGTGGCAAAACTCCAGATTTGATAACGGCTAAGAGTGGATTCTTATCTGAAGCGGTAAACCGCGCAGGACTAAGCGAGAGTATTCGAATTACAAATCGCGAACTCATGCGCGATATTGCCAGTGAAATTGAGTGGGCAAAGGTTTCGCAAATTGGTCCAGAAGATTTCGTTTCAGAAATTGAAAAGCGAGTTCAGAAGCCACGAGCATCTGCTGAACACCTTGCCAAGATTTACTCCGCTTATGAAAGCGTTAAGAAACAAGAGCTTGCAATAGATTTTGAAGACGTTTTATTGCTGACAACGGCGATGATTGAAGAAGAACGTGATGTGCGCGAGAGAGTGCAAGATCAATATAGATATTTCACCATCGACGAGTACCAGGACATTTCGCCAATTCAGCAACGCTTAATTAATGCATGGCTTGGATCAAGGCAAGATATATGCGTTGTAGGAGATCCCGCCCAAACGATTTATTCATTTGCTGGGGCAACTCCCGTATTTCTCAATACTTTTACGCAGAGATTCCCAGATGCAGAAGTAATTCGGCTAAGTACTGGCTATAGATCAACGCCAGAAATTATTTTTGCAGCCAACGCGCTATTGCGTCATGCATCTATGGGCCAAGAACTCGTTGCAACAAATGAACATGGTGAAAAACCAGCAGTAACTGGGTATTCAGATGAGAGCGCGGAAATTGCAGGTGTACTGAAGGAGATAACAGATCTTCTTGCCAGCGGAACACCGGCCCAAGAGATTTCTATTTTGGCAAGAACAAATAGTCAACTTGGCGGAATAGAACGTGCAATGAATAAGTTGGGATTGCCTTATCAAGTTCGAAATACGGAAAAATTCTTCGAGCGCCAAGATGTGCGAGATTTCCTTAAGCAAGTTCGGCAAGCATCAGTTCTTCCAACAGAAGGTTCTACGTGGATCGACGAACTTCGCACAATCGCACAGCCATTTCTCACTGGTGAAAGCATTGATGGCATTGCGGCGCTTCTTCACTTAGCGCGCGAACTTGATAGCGATGAAAACTTCGCGCCAAAAACACTTCGTGGCTACCTTCGTGAAGTTGAAGATCGAGTGCAACAAAACAATCCGCCGACCATGCCGGTCGTAACCCTTGCAACGCTTCATGCGGCAAAGGGACTTGAGTGGGAGCGCGTCTTTATGGTGGGCGCATCCGAGGGGATTTTGCCCCTTCAGATAGATGCAACAGAGGCTGTGATTAATGAAGAACGCAGGCTTTTCTACGTTGGAATGACCCGTGCAAAACAAGATTTACATATAAGTCACCGCGGCAATCCATCGAGATTCCTGCGTGAAGCCGCCCTTATTTAGCTCTCGCGCATTAATTAAGTTGCCTGAATCACAGGGCATGGTTTATCCTTATCACTCGTTCAAAAGAACGAATAAACCAACGGCCTATGGGCAGTTACGTGAAAGGGAGAGCGATGTTTAACTCATCAGCTTCATTCACAACAGCACGCGTTTCACGCGCTGCTGCGACTACCCATGCCAATTTCAAGCATGGAAATTGGCCCGCAGCATCAAAGCCAGCGTTTTACGCGGCTTTTTATGCAGTGGATGAGGCCTTCGGAGGTCTAATCGGTTAAACCGACTTAGACCCAAAACAGGGCCTCGAATCCACAAAGGATTCCGAGGTCCTTTTCTTTTTGCCAGGGGTTACACACTTTCAATAATAAAAATTGAAAGCCAGAGATAACCAACGTGGCCAAAGGAAAGAAACCGGGAGAAATAAAGAAAGAACAGATCGAGAGAACCGAACGGGTAAAAGGACCGGTTTGGCAAAAGATGAAGAAAGTGGGTGAGAGCTATGACAGTTCTCTACAGCGAACTACAGGTAGCAGGTTGGGCAGAAGCCGGTGACAAGATCGGACTTCGCGATGTGACGATTGGTTATGACGACACTAAGTCATCAACCTTTGCCATTCCCTGCCATAACGCTGATCCAGAACTCTTCTTTGCCGAATCCGATGAAGAGATTGCACAAGCAAAGGCGATGTGCGGTAGCTGCCCAGTGCGTAACAAGTGTTTAGATGGCGCGATTTCTCGCCAAGAACCATGTGGCGTTTGGGGCGGACAACTTATTGAAGATGGAGTAATTATTGAACGCAAGCGTCGTGCAGGTCGCCCTCCACGCATTGCAGCGTTCATGTAAGGGATGAAGGAGCGATTTCTGGGAACCAGGAAAGTGCTTCATCGCGAAAGTTTCCTTCAGCTTCGAGCTGGCAGAAAATTCCAGTTGTACCAAGTGTTACGCGGTGAATAAGTACGTATTCAGCCGGAAGATTTAACTGGAAACCGATGCGCGCCGTTGGGTTACGTGGATCCCCAACGCGTGCGCTTTGGTCTCGTAA
>CAFBLW010000019.1_pt1 | contig 12341 bp, 14 predicted proteins | sample 7268291 | NCBI WGS metagenome assembly CAFBLW01 (sample SAMEA6814045, study PRJEB35770) | uncultured Candidatus Planktophila sp. | biome: Freshwater; feature: Freshwater reservoir; material: water | place: Czech Republic | collected 2017-05-23 | depth 30m m
ATTGCTGGATATGCGAATGCGCCTTTTTTAGCGCGATCTAACATCTCTGCATAAATCTCAGGGGTTGCAATTGCCATGTTGACTCCAAATTAGTTCGGGATGTAATCCTTCGAACCGAGCGCGCCATTGGGTCGATTTCAGGCTTACGCCATATCCAACCATCTCTACGGGCAGATGAAAAATCACCGCGCAGAAATGGGGCTGGCTATGCACTCATCAGGGGTGAAGGGTTTTCTGTAAGAAGGCCAGGAGGGCAGCAACCATTGCTGGGCTGGAGAGAAATTTAAGCAAAATCGCGAAGAATGTGGTGAGCATCGAATAATCCTTTTCTCGAATGAGCCGGCATCTTCCATCAAATTGCAATCAATTATTTTGCAAACCTTCCCCCTGTTGATATTCGCGAGTAATCTCATCTTTCATGAGAGACGAGTCATGAGCGATAAACAAACGGGCGACTCAATCGAAAACCTTTCGCACGAAACTCGCACATTTGCGCCATCTGCTGATTTTGCGGCGCAAGCAAATGCAAAAGAAGATCTTTATACGCTCGCTGAAAAAGATCGGTTAGCCTTCTGGGATGAGCAAGCAGATGCACTTACTTGGGATAGAAAATGGAATAAGACTCTCGAGTGGAACCCACCGTATGCAAAGTGGTTTATTGGCGGAACACTAAATGCATCGGTAAATGCTCTTGACCGCCATGTAAACCAGGGCCGTGGAGAAAGAGTTGCTTTTCACTTCGAAGGTGAACCAGGTGATACTCGCACAATTACTTATGCAGAACTACTTGCAGAAGTTTGTAAGGCTGCAAATGCGCTGACAAGTATTGGGATAAACGCGGGTGATCGTGTTGCGATCTACATGCCAATGATTCCAGAAGCTGCGATTGCCATGCTGGCATGTGCACGAATTGGCGCAGTTCATTCTGTTGTCTTCGGAGGATTCTCAGCCGATGCACTACTTTCTCGAATTCAAGATGCTGATGCAAAGTTGGTAATCACAGCAGACGGTGGATTTAGAAAAGGTACGGCTTTCGCTCTCAAGCCCGCTGTTGACGAAGCGCTCAAAGGAAAACATAACGTTGAAAAAGTAATTGTTGTGAAGCGCACTAATCAAGAAACTGCCTGGGATGCAAGCAGAGATATCTGGTGGAATGACCTAATTAATCCACAGAGCGCAAATCATCAGGCTGAAAGTTTTGATAGCGAGCACCCACTCTTTATTTTGTATACATCCGGGACGACTGCAAAACCTAAGGGAATTTTTCACACCACTGGTGGTTACCTGACACAAGCGACATATACGCACAAAGTTGTTTTTGATATCAAGCCTGAAAAAGATATCTACTGGTGTACCGCAGATGTTGGCTGGATTACTGGGCACTCTTACGTTGTTTATGGACCTCTTATAAATGGTGCAACTCAAGTTATGTATGAAGGAACACCCGATACGCCACATAAGGGGCGAATGTTTGAAATTATCGAAAAGTATGGCGTCACAATTTTGTACACGGCTCCAACCTTGATTCGTACATGGATGAAGTGGGGCGATGAGCATCCAAATTCATTCAACTTATCAACGCTTCGTTTACTTGGATCCGTTGGCGAACCAATTAATCCTGAAGCATGGATGTGGTACCGAGAAGTTATTGGAAATAGTAAATGTCCGATAGTTGATACATGGTGGCAGACAGAAACCGGAGCGATCATGATTTCTCCGCTACCGGGCGTTACCGCTACAAAACCAGGCTCTGCAATGCGTGCGCTTCCTGGAATTTCCGCAAAAGTTGTTGACGATCGCGCTACACCTGTCCCAAATGGTCACGGTGGATTCTTAATACTTGATCAACCTTGGCCCTCCATGTTGCGCGGAGTGTGGGGTGAAGATGAGCGTTACAAAGAAACTTATTGGTCACGCTTTCCTGGAATCTACTTTGCAGGCGATGGCGCAAAGTTAGATAACGACGGCGCAATCTGGTTGATGGGTCGAGTCGATGATGTTATGAATATTTCTGGGCACAGAATTTCAACCACTGAAGTTGAATCAGCACTTGTGTCACACGAAGCTGTTGCTGAGGCAGCCGTAGTTGGCGCGGCAGATGAAATGACTGGACAAGCAATTGTTGCATTTGTAATTCTTCGTGGAGGCGTACCAAACTCTGGTGGGGATGAGCTCATTAAAGAACTTCGAAACCATGTAACAAAAGAAATTGGCGCGATTGCACGCCCTCGCCAAATTATGGTGGTGGCTGAACTTCCAAAGACTCGAAGCGGAAAAATTATGCGTAGATTGTTAAAGGATGTCGCAGAAAATCGTGCAGTTGGAGATGCCACAACACTTGCAGATCCAAATGTTATGAAGCTAATTTCAGAAGGATTGGCTTCATCTAAAGACGAAGATTAAGGAATTCATTCTTAATCTGTTCTTGAACTTGTGTGATAACTCCAGGAAGCTTTGCCCCAATTTTTGGGTAAATCGTGCTCTCTGCAACAGCGGTCTTTGCGCTCTGCCACGGCGACCAGAGAAGTACTGAAGCAAGTAAATAAATTAAAACCACCGCTCGAGCAATCTCCACAACTGCTCCAAGCAAATTATCTAAGAAGCCAAGTGGTCCGCGGATGAGAGTCGCACGAAATCCACGTGCAACAGCTCTCCCAGAAAAACTGCCGATGTAACCACCAAGAGCGATAGCTGCAATGACAAGCGCCACTCTTTTAAAATCGAGCGACCATGCATGTGTGTAATTGAGGCTCAGGTACAAGCCCAACAAACCGCCAGCGATGTATCCGATGGTGCTGAAGAGCGTTTTCATAAAACCATTTCGGAAACCGAAATAGGCAGATGCGATTATTGCAATCGCGATAACGAAATCTACAAGCATTAGATTTTCACTCCAAGATATTTTTGAGTTAATTCAATTAACTCAGCTTCAGATTTAATCACGCCGATTTTCTTATAAGCAGCTTTCCCATCAGCTCCAACAAACCAAGTGACTGGAACTCCCATCCCGAAATACCCTCGAGAATTTCCTTTTGTGTCAATTAGATTTGGCCATGTCATTCCGTGACTAATCACAAAATCACGACCATCTTGGGCTTTTGCTTCTTCCACATCAACGCCAACAAGTTCAATTTTGCCCTTAGCTTTTGCATAGAAATCTCTAAAGATAGGAATCTCATCTTCGCAAGGTGCACACCAGGATCCCCAAACATTTATAACCATGGGTCCGCGAAGTGCTGAGAGTTGTATACCTTTACTTCCATCTAAACAATCTGTCATGGGTCCACCAACCCACTTCTCTTCAAAAGTTATTTCACCACAAGGAACAACTTTGCCCGATGCCGATTCATTATTAGCAGATGCGCAAGAGGTAAGTGTGAGTGCAAGAAGTAGTGCACCTAAAACCTTCATCGAAAATCCGCATCTGTCTTGAGGAGCAATTTCGCTTTGGCGGTATCCATCTCTCCGATACCAAACGATGGACATAACTTAGCAAGAGGGCACGCGCCACAAGCTGGTTTACGTGAATGACAAACTCTGCGTCCGTGCCAAATCATTCTCTGAGAAAGATTTGTCCACTCAGCCTGTGGGATAAGGGCGCCAACTTCGTGTTCAACTTTGACCGGATCTTTTGATGTCGTCCATCCAAAGCGACGAGACAGACGACCAAAATGCGTGTCCACTGTTATTCCCGGAATATCAAATGCATGGCCTAATACAACATTTGCGGTTTTTCTACCGACTCCGGGCAAAGTTACAAGCTCTTCAAGAGTTGCGGGAATCTGTCCTTTGAATTCTTTTACAAGTTTTGTTGCTAGTCCTTTAATATGGCGGGCTTTCGCGCGATAAAAACCAGTTTGATAAATCAACTCTTCGATATCTTCTAGAGGTGCTGCTGCATATGCTTTTGCAGATTTATACCGTTTGAAAAGTGGTGGGGTAACTTTATTTACACGCTTGTCTGTGCACTGGGCAGAGAGAACCGTGGCAACAATGAGTTCGAGAGGATTAGTGAAATCAAGTTCGCAGCGAATATTTGGATACGTTTTGGTGAGAATGCGGTAAATAGCCCGCGCTTCTTTTCGATTTTCGCTATCGGCCTTCATGCGAGTAAACTACCGATGTGCCCCAAGAAGATGAAGTTGTACGCAAAGCTCCGTTATTTACAGCCCTCGATGACGCTGCAGCTGCTTCACTTCGCGCATCTATGGATTCAGTCAAGATTGCCAAAGGCGGAATTCTTTTTAAAGAAGGCGATGACGGCGAACATCTTTATGTCATCGTAGAAGGAAAGCTCAAGCTTGGAACCTCTAGCGGAGATGGACGAGAGAATCTCTTATCAATTCTTGGCCCGGGAGAAATGTTCGGCGAACTTTCACTCTTTGATCCAGGCCCACGTACATCGACTGCAACTGCAGTAACTGATGCGAAAATGCTTTCACTTAGCCACGAAAAAGTAATTCCATGGCTCAAAGAAAATCCCGAAGTTTCCCTTCAACTACTTGAGCGACTTGCACAAAGGTTGCGTCGCACAAATGAAGCTGTAGGAGACTTAGTTTTCTCAGATGTTCCAGGACGTGTAGCAAAAGCACTTATTGATCTTGGAGATCGCTTTGGTAAACCAACTGATGAGGGTCTTTTTGTCCATCACGATTTAACGCAAGAAGAGTTAGCGCAACTAGTTGGTGCTTCTCGCGAAACAGTAAACAAAGCTCTTGCAGACTTTGCTGGACGCGGCTGGCTAAAGCTCGATGGCCGTGCAGTTCTTATTACTGATTTAGAGCGATTGAGTAAGCGCGGAAAGTAATTAATCTTCCACTTCTACAGTAAGTTCAATTTCTACTGGAGAATTCAAAGGAAGTTCTGCGATGCCGACAGCCGAGCGAGCATGCTTTGCAGCATCACCCCAGATTGCAAGAAATAGTTCAGAGGCGCCATTTACGACGATTGGCTGATTTACATATCCGGAAACACCATTTACATAACCAACAACACGAACAATTTTTACGATCTTATTGACATCAGCAACGGTATTTACTGCGGCTAAACAATTAAGAGCACAGATTTCAGCAAGTTCTTTTGCGCGCTCAGGAGTGATTTCTGCTCCAACTTTTCCAGTATCTGCCATCTTTCCCTCAACGAGTGGAAGTTGTCCGGCGGTAAATACGAGATTTCCTGTGCGAATTGCCGGAACATAAGCTGCAACTGGAAGTGCAGCAACTGGAAGTGTTTTGCCGAGTGATTCAAGCTTTGCTTTTACATCTGTCTTCATGCGATTTCTCTCTTCATGTATGCGACTAATTGCTCTCCACCAGGAGCCGGAATAACGGTGACGAGTTCCCAACCATCAGAACCCCATGTATCTAAAATTTGTTTTGTAGCGTGTGACAAAAGTGGAACTGTTGCATATTCATACTTAGTCATTAATTTCCTCCGGCGAGTGCTGCTTTAACAAGTGTTGAAACCATTCCACCATCTGCTTTTCCTGCAACTTGTGGTTTTAAAACTCCCATAACTTTGCCCATATCGCCAGGTCCTGCGGCTCCAGTTGATGCAATAGCTGCTGCAATTAATTTCTTTACATCATCTTCTGAAAGTTGCGCAGGTAAATACTTCGCGATTACTTCGCCTTCGGCTTTTTCTGTTGCGGCTTTATCTGCGCGACCTGCTGCTTCAAAAGCTTCGGATGCTTCACGGCGCTTCTTTGCCTCTCGAGAAAGCACAGTAATAATTTCAGCATCGCTAAGTTTGCGCGCTTCTTTCCCTGATACCTCTTCGTTGGTGATCGCAGTAAGAACCATGCGAATCGTGCCCGAAGTTAACTCATTACGCCCACGAATTGCTTCTGTGAGGTCGGTTTGAAGTGTTTCTTTAAGTCCCATAGCGGTATCTTCTCATGCAATGAGTTACAAATTACGCCAGGCAGAAGTGCCCATCCTGCCGCTGGGGCACGCACCAATTCGCGTGCTTCACTTCTCGGATCTGCATTTAACCCCGAAGCGCACTCGTGAAATTGCTGACATTAAATCTTTTATTTCTTTAAAGCCCGACCTTGTAATTAGCACTGGAGACTTTCTTGCTCATATGGGCGCTGTTCCCGTCGCTATTGACGCGCTAGATGAATTACTCGATATTCCTGGGCTATTTGTATTTGGTTCAAACGATTATTACGCGCCAAGAGTTAAGAACCCACTCAAGTACCTACTTCCAAACCATGGCAAACGCATTCACGGCGCAGAACTTCCGTGGCGAGAACTTGATCGATCTTTACAAAATCGGGGCTGGAAAAATTTAAATACTTCTCGAACAAAATTAACTATTAACGGAACTTTGATTGAAGCGCGCGGAACCGATGATGCTCACCTCGAACTCGATGATTACTCAACTGTCGCCGGTAAACCAGATACATGCGACATAGCAATCGGTGTCACACATGCCCCATATTTGCGCGTGCTAGATGCAATGTCAGTAGACAAACTCGATGCAATATTTGCTGGTCACACTCATGGTGGACAAGTAAGACTTCCACTGCCTGGTGGTTCCAGAGCACTTACAACTAATTGCGATCTTCCACATTGGCGAGCGAGGGGCTTAACAAAAATTGAGGGTGAGCCTTATTTAAATGTTTCTGCAGGTATGGGAACGAGCCCATTCGCGCGGATTCGTGTTGCGAGTCCCCCAGAAGTAAGTCTTATAACTCTTACTTCAATGCGTTGATATCAGCATCAACCATTAACTCTGCAAGTTCTTTCCAGTGAGTCTTGGCTTTCCAATTTAACGCTTTCGCAACTTTAGAAGGATCGCCAATCAGCGCATCAACTTCTGTAGGTCGAATATATTTCTTATCGGATTCAACGTGGTCTTCCCAGTTAAGACCTGCGCGGGCAAATGCTGCCGCAGCGAAATCTTTAACAGTCGCACCTACGCCAGTGGCGACAACATAATCTGATGGCTTATCTTGCTGAAGCATTAACCACATTGACTCGACATACTCCTTTGCAAATCCCCAGTCACGAACTGCGTGGAGATTTCCAAGGAAAAGCTTCTCTTGCTTGCCGGCTTTGATCGCAGCAACTGCGCGAGTAATTTTGCGAGTAACAAATGTTTCACCTCGGCGGGGAGATTCGTGATTAAAAAGAATCCCATTTGTGGCATGCATGCCATAGCCATCACGGTAGTTAACGGTGCACCAATAAGCCATTAGCTTTGCAGCAGCGTATGGACTTTGTGGTCTAAAGACTGACTCTTCGTTTTGTGGGGGTGGAGTTGAACCAAATAACTCAGATGTACTTGCTTGATAAAAACGAGTTTCTACATCCGCAGAACGAATTGCTTCAAGGAGACCAACTGCTCCAACGGCATCAACTTGTCCTGTGTACTGAGGCATTGTGAACGAGACCTGCACATGTGATTGTGCGCCAAGGTTATAAACCTCAGTTGGTTGAATCTCACGAATTAGATTTGTTAATCCAACGCCATCGATGAGATCGCCATAGTGGAGAAATAGTTTTGGATTTGGATCGTGTGGATCTTGGTAAATGTGGTCAATGCGTGAGGTATTAAAAGTTGAAGAGCGACGAATCAAGCCATGAACTTCGTAACCTTTTGAAAGAAGTAGCTCTGCAAGATATGAACCATCTTGACCAGTAACACCGGTAATGAATGCAACTTTTCTTGTCATCGTCTACTTACCCCTTTTGCAGTTGCATCTTTGTACCACTCAATAGTTGAGGCGATACCGTCACGAAGTGAAATCTTAGGGTTCCAACCTAGCGATTTAACCTTTGTAACATCAAGAACTTTGCGGGGAGTTCCATCAGGTTTTGAGGAATCCCATGCAATTTCACCGCTAAATCCAGCAAGTTCTGCAACTAATTCAGCAAGAGCTTTGATTGTTAGGTCCTCGCCAGAACCAATATTGAGATGAGTTGGTGAATCATACTTTTCGCTTGCAATTACTACCGCTGCTGCTAAATCATCAACGTGGAGAAATTCGCGCATCGGTGCACCTGTTCCCCAGAGAGTTTCAGTTTTCGCGCCATTTTGGACTGCTTCTACAAACCGGCGAATAAAGGCAGGGAGAACATGCGAACCTTGGAGTTCGAAATTATCGTGCGGACCATAAAGATTTGTAGGCATGAGTGAAATCCATTTGCGGCCATATTCTTTTCTAAAAGATTTAATTAGTTCTATTCCGGCAATTTTTGCAACAGCATAAGCAGAATTTGTTTCTTCCAGTGGGCCGGTCAATAAATATTCTTCTTTAATTGGCTGCGCACAATCACGTGGATAAATGCAGCTTGATCCAAGAAAGACGAATTTTTCTACATCAGCTGCATGGGCTGCCTGCATTAAATTACTTTGAATGCGCAAATTATCAGCAAGAAACTCGACTGGATAAGTGTTGTTCGCGCCGATTCCACCAACTTTTGCGGCAGCATCCACAATCAGTGAAGGCTTTACCTTCTTAATGAAAGCAGTAGTGGCATCTGAATCTAGGAGGTTTACAACGCTTCGATTTATTCCTACAACTTCGCGGCCAGCACTTTCAAATGCGCGAGCGATTGCAGATCCCGCAAGGCCAGTGGCACCTGCGACAACGATTGTCATGGCTTCACTCTAGCGAGTGAATTCGACCGCAAGAAGTTCTGCGATTTGTGCCGTGTTGAGTGCTGCACCTTTACGCAGGTTATCTCCACAAACAAAAAGGTCGAGAGACATTGGGTCATCAATGCTCTTTCGAACACGACCAACCCAAGTTGGATCTGTGCCGACAACGTCATTGGGAGTTGGGAATTTGTGATTCTCTGGATCATCGACGAGCTTCACTCCTGCAGAATTCTGCAAGATATCTTGCGCCGCTTTTCGGGATGGTTCTTTCGCAAAAGTTGCGTGCACAGTTAGAGAGTGAGTTGTAATGACAGGAACGCGTACGCACGTTGCTGAAACTTTGAGATTTGGTAATCCAAGAATCTTGCGAGATTCGTTACGGACTTTGAGTTCTTCAGATGAGTAACCATCTTCTTTAAGAGATCCAGCCCAAGGAATAACGTTGAGAGCAAGTGGAGCCGGGAAAGGCCCTAAGTCCTTTACGAAATTGCGAACATCTGCCGGTGCATCTCCAGCTTCTGTTCCAGCAACAGCTTTCATCTGAGCGCGGAGTGCATCGATTCCTGCTTGTCCTGCACCAGATGCTGCTTGGTATGACGAAACAACTAATTCTTTTAATTCGTACTCACGGTGAAGTGCACCCATTGCAACAATCATTGAAAGAGTCGTGCAGTTCGGATTTGAAATAATTCCACGTGGTCGATTTTTTACCTCGCCTGGATTTACTTCTGGAACAACCAGCGGCACATCTTTATCCATGCGAAATGCACCAGAGTTATCGACTACAACCGCACCACGTGAAGCTGCGATTGGTGCCCACTCTGCAGAAATCTCATCAGGTACATCGAACATTGCAACATCAATTCCATCAAATGCTTCCGGTGAAAGCGCAACGACAGTGAGCTCTTCACCTCTGCACTTAAGTTTCTTTCCCGCACTTCTAGCAGAAGCAATCAATCTAATTTCTCCCCACACATCAGGGCGCTCAGAGAGAATGCTCAGCATTACAGTTCCGACGGCGCCAGTTGCGCCGACTACCGCTAGTGAAGGTTTCTTTGTCATCGACCAGTTCCTCCATAAACAACAGCTTCTACTTGATCTGCATCAAGTCCGAATGCAGTGTGTGCAGCGCGAACACCGCGATCGAGATCGCCTTCGCGGCAAATTACTGAAATACGAATCTCTGAGGTAGAGATCATTTCAATGTTGATTCCAGCTTCTGCCATTGCTGCAAAAAACGTTGCAGTTACACCTGGATGTGAACGCATTCCTGCGCCGATGAGTGAAAGTTTTCCAATTGAATCGTCGTACTGGATTGATTGATATCCAACTTCACCTTGAATGCGCTTCAAGATATTTGTTGCATTGGCGCCTTCAGCTTTTGGAACAGTAAATGAAATATCTGTAAGGCCGGTTGCAGCAGCAGAAACGTTCTGCACAATCATGTCGATGTTTACATCGGCATCTGCAATCGCTTGAAAGATGCGAGCAGCAACGCCGGTGCGATCGGGCACTCCAACGATGGTGACCTTGGCCTCGGATTTATCGTGTGCGATTCCCGAGATGATTGCTTGCTCCATGTTGCCTCCTTCAGGATGGTTTTCAACCACCCATGTTCCTTCGTTTGGTGAAAATGATGAACGCACGTGAATCGGTAAGTTGTATCGGCGTGCATATTCAACGCAACGAAGATGAAGAACTTTTGCGCCAGCTGCAGCAAGTTCAAGCATCTCTTCGTATGTAACTGTTTTTAATTTACGTGCAGCGGGTACAACACGTGGATCGGCGCTAAAGATTCCATCTACATCTGTATAAATTTCGCAAACATCCGCGTCCAGTGCCGCAGCGAGCGCCACCGCAGTTGTGTCTGATCCGCCGCGTCCAAGAGTTGTAATGTCTTTTGTATCTTGCGAAATTCCTTGGAACCCTGCAACGATTGCAATCGCACCTTCAGAGAGCGCTTCTTGAATGCGTCCGGGTGTTACATCAATAATTCGAGCGCGACCGTGCGATGAATCTGTAATTACTCCTGCTTGGCTTCCGGTAAATGAACGCGCTTCATGGCCAAGACTTGAAATAGCCATTGCAAGAAGTGCCATGGAAATTCGCTCGCCCGCAGTAAGGAGCATGTCGAGTTCGCGACCTTCTGGCATTGGAGTAACCGCGTTTGCAAGATCGATGAGTTCATCGGTTGTATCGCCCATTGCGCTGACCACGACGACAACTTGATTGCCAGCCTTCTTGGTCGCAACGATGCGGGCAGCCACGCGCTTCATGCCCTCGGCATCAGCTACGGATGAGCCACCAAACTTTTGAACAATTAAACCCATGGCTCAATATTGAAGGAATATTTACGCTATTTCCACCTAATTACCGGATATCTCAATATACGAGACGGCCACTCATCCAAATAGTGAGACTAATTCTCTATATTGCGGCGACCTTCAAATGCACGGCCGAGAGTTACTTCATCAGCGTATTCGAGATCCCCGCCCACCGGCAGACCGCTGGCAAGTCTTGAGACTTTGAGCCCGAGAGGTTTAATCATTCGAGCAAGATATGTGGCCGTTGCTTCGCCCTCAAGATTCGGGTCGGTGGCCAAAATTACTTCAGTGATATTTGAATCGGATAAGCGCTGCATCAATTCGCGAATACGAAGTTGATCAGGACCGATTCCATCAATCGGACTTATCGCTCCCCCGAGGACGTGATACTTGCCGCGAAATTCGCGAGTGCGTTCGATTGCAATGACATCTTTACTCTCTTCAACCACGCAGATCTGTGAAGGGTCGCGGCGAGGGTCTCGACAGATTCGGCAATCAGTTTCTTCAGAAACATTTCCGCATTGTTCGCAGAATTTAACTCGCTCTTTAACGGTGCGAATAGCTTCAACAAGACTGAGCGCTACATCGCCATCTGTTTGAAGAATGTGAAAAGCAATTCGTTGTGCGCTCTTTGGGCCAATACCCGGAAGACGGCCAAGTGCATCAATGAGATCTTGAATTGCACCTTCATACATTCCGGTGCTCACGCTTCATGCGCCTTTTCACTAATAACCTGCGCACCGAGTTCGGCGGCAAGGAGTGCAGCTCCACTCAGAAGATTTGTATCTGATCGTGCTTCATCCTTTTGAACAGCGCGAGTCTCTGGCGTTGCATTTACATCGATAGAGGGATCCACAACAACTTCAATCTTTCGATCAAGGCCCACTACTTCGATAAATGCTTGGCGAAGAATTTCCTCAGATTCCGAGCGAACAAATGAATCTCGGGCGCCAGCATTTACGATTCCGATTGTTATTGCTTTGTCGTCGACTGCAATTATTTGCGCACTTGCACTAAGTAACGACCACGTAAGTCTGCGGCGCTTCTTGACGTTTTCAATCACATCTGGCCACATACGACGCAGTGCGCCAACATCCATTGAATCTACTTTTTCAACTTTTGCCTTTGGTTTTTCTGCAACTGGCTTTGCTTCAACCGGCTTGGATTCTGTAGCTTTAACTTCAACAGGGGCAGAAACTTTTGGCTTTTCTACTTCAACGACTTTAACTGGTGCTGATACTGGTGCTGATACTGGTGCTGCAATCCCATCAACTCTTTCAAGCCTCTCGATACGAGAGAGCAGACCAGCTTCTGATTTATCTCCACCTGGCAAAAGTATGCGGCCACAAATAAGTTCGAGAATTAGTCTTGGCGCAGTTGCTCCGCGCATTTGAGTTAATCCCTCTG
>CAFBLW010000020.1_pt1 | contig 11576 bp, 11 predicted proteins | sample 7268291 | NCBI WGS metagenome assembly CAFBLW01 (sample SAMEA6814045, study PRJEB35770) | uncultured Candidatus Planktophila sp. | biome: Freshwater; feature: Freshwater reservoir; material: water | place: Czech Republic | collected 2017-05-23 | depth 30m m
ATAGTTTCCCTTCTCCTAAATGTAATCCCAGGTGTTTTATTTGCACTCGCGGAAACTAAAGTTACTTCGATATTAGCGGGAATTATTAACGCTGTTACTCCGCTCATGACGCTGCTTGTTATTCTGTTAGTTTTTCGAGATCAAAAACCAAAAGTTCAACAAGTTATTGGAATTGGGCTCGGTTTTGTTGGAGTCTTAACTGTTTTGGGGGCATGGCAAGGTCTTGGGGAGAACCCACTCTGGGCTGTACTTGTATTGCTTGCTGCTGTTACTTGCTACGGAATTTCATTTCCTTATTCAAAAAGATTTATCTTGCCGCACAAACTCAAATCCGAGTCAATGGCTGCTTCCCAAGTTTCACTTGCAGCAATAACACTTTTGCCTTTCTATCTTTACGATGGAATTGCAAAAGATGAATATCGGCCGGGCCCACTTCTTGCAATGCTAGGCCTTGGAGTATTTGGAAGCGGGTTTGCATACATATGGAACTTTAAGATTATGGAAGCAGCAGGCAGCGCAATTGCGAGTTCAGTTACTTATGTGACTCCCGTAGTAGCTGTAATCGTGGGAGTTATATTCCTACAAGAGAATTTAACTTGGTACGAGCCAGTTGGGGCACTCATTGTTTTACTCGGGGCGGCAATTGGGCAAGAGCGAATTAAATTTAGTCGATCTTAAAAGGTGCGCGGATTGGTCCAGGTTCAATGCCCGCTGCAGCATGATCTGTATTTTCGCCGCGAGCTAATTGAGCGGCATGGGCTTTATCGTGCCAACGCTCTTCAATCTTTCCAAACTTCCAAAGAGAGAGTGCTACTGCCCAGACAAGTGCAAAAGCCCCGACGATAAAGTAACCCGCGCTATTTAAATCAAAGCTAGCGGCGTAGTCCCAGAATCCTCCGGTGAGTTCAAGTTGCTTTGCAATAACTTGGCATATCTCAAGTCCACCAACAAAGAGTGCAACAGCAACTGAAAGCCCGGTGATGATGATGTTGTAATAAACCTTACGAACAGGTTTTGAAAAGGCCCAACCATAAGCAAAGTTCATGAACGAACCATCGATAGTGTCGAGAAGACTCATTCCGCCAGCAAAGAAGAATGGAAGAGAGAGAATTGCCCACCAAGGAAGTCCTGCAATAACAGATGTTCCAGCAAGTACTAATAGCCCAACTTCAGTCGCTGTATCAAAGCCGAGTCCAAATAGAATTCCGAGCGGATACATTTTCCATGATGCATCAATTCGACGTGCAATCGGACCGAAGAAGCGCATTAAGAGACCGCGAGAATTCAAGTGCTTCTCGAGTTCTTCTTCGTTGTAAAGACCTTTGCGCATCTTGATAAATACGCCGACAATTGAAACTAAGACAATTAAATTTAATAGCGCGATAAGCATTAAAAATGTGCCGGAGACTGTTGTTCCGATGAGTCCGGTGTAATGGTGAAGAGAAGAATTCTCATCCTTGAGCTGACTGCCCAAAGCTTTAATTCCGAAGTTAAGAAGAATTGCGAGCGTTGCAACAACGGATGAGTGGCCAAGGGAAAAGAAGAACCCAACAGCCAGAGGACGCTTGCCCTCGGACATTAATTTTCTCGTTGTGTTATCAATAGCGCTGATGTGATCAGCATCGAATGCGTGACGCATACCGAGTGTGTATGCAAGGGCAGCTGTTCCCCATCCGAAAAGCGATCCATCTGATAATTCGTATTTTCCGGTTGTTGCTTTCCACATCAAAATTGCACCCGCGATATGAAGGAAAGCGATGAAGCCAAACATCAGCGCCATGCGACGCCACTCATCGCGCGTGAGCCTGTCCCTAAGGGGAATGCGGGGTACGGAACGGACAATCTCGTTCATCTGTACTCCCCGTGAGCGCTGATTTCCTAGATGCAAATGATTTGCAAGAAGAAGAATAGGCCCAGATTTCGGGCCTGTCCAAGTGAAATAACGCGCAGGTGAGCGCGCAAAAGAGTATGGTCGCGATAAATCAACCGATGCAACAGGCGCGATACGGAGGTTTTGATGAACGAAGATGAAGGCCAAGACGAGCTCGTAACAGAAGAGATGCTCTGGGATCGAATTCCCGAAGTTAATGGTGAAGAACGTGCCAATACTTATTACGAACTTAGCGCCCGAATTTTCGCTCGTGGGCAATACGACGAAGCGCTCGCACTTGCTGAAACTGCGCGAGATATTTATTCAGAGCTCGGCGCCAGCGCACCAAGTGAAGGACTTGCGCAGGCGTATTCAGCAATTGGTTACAACTTAAATCAACTAAAGCGCATGGATGAAGCGGCAACAGCGATGAGTAAAGCTGTTGAAATTTTGCGCACAAATAAATCTCCTATTGCGCTCGAGCTCGCATGCACGCTCGGTGAGTGGTGGTATTCGTCTAAGAATTTTCAAAAAGTGATCGAGACGATGGAAGAGTGCGCGCAAGAGCACCTAGTTGATGGAAATCAAATCGGTGCCGCAAACGATCTGCACCTGATTGGCTGTGCTCATCGTGAATTAAAGAATTATTCGGCTGCGCTAGATTCATTTACAAAAGCGCGTGAGATTTTCAAAGCCGAGCGAGAGGTAATACATGTTGCTCGCTGTGACCAAAAAATTGCTTCTTGTTTCACTGAACTCGGCGATGGGGAAGCGGCGCTATCGGCCGCGCGCAAATCAATCGATGTTTTTGAAACTGCTCATGATCATCGACGCGAAACCTTCGCACTCTTTGAGTATGGCAAGGCAGAGATACTTTTGAAAAAATTGGATGATGGATTGGCAACGCTCGATAACGTGCTCACAATCATCACTGAAGATGAGCCAAAAGATTTCGATTTCATCCTCGATGTTGAATCTCGAATGGCAAAGGTAATGCGCGAACTTGGTCGCATTGACGATGCTAACGAAATCGAGCGCAGACTTGAATCAGTTCGCGAAACCCTCGGGCCGGGATCTGAACCCCAAGACGTTAAGGATCAGTGGCTTCCCTTTTAACAAAAGAGCTAAATTTGTTTTGGTAGGTGCTGCAGCGCCCAGTGATACATCGCAATTGCTCCCGCAGCTGATGCGTTCATAGATCTTGTAGAGCCATATTGCTCAATTGCATATAGAACTTCGCACACTTGAATTCCCTCATCCGACATTCCTGCGCCTTCTTGCCCAAATAGGAGCACGCAAGATTCGGGAAGCTCGGAACCTTCCAAATGCTTGGAAGATGGAACATTGTCGATGCCAATAATCGGAAGTGAATTCTCTTTACACCAAGCTGCGAATTCACTAATTGTTGGGTGGTGAATAACGGTCAAATATCTATCAGTAACCATTGCTCCGCGCTTATTCCAATCACGCTTTCCAACAATATGAACTGCACTGACGTTAAATGCATTGGCAGTTCGCACAACCGACCCAATATTTAAATCATGTTGCCAATTTTCAATCGCAATCTGTAATTTATGTCGCTTTGTATTGAGATCTGCAACAATTGCATCAACGCTCCAATACCTATATTTATCCAAAACATTTCGTCGATCGCCATTTTCAAGCAATTCAGGGTCATATTGCGGGCCTGTGGGCCAAGGTTTGTCATGAGGACCAACACCTACAACAGGGAAAAATTCTCCTGGACCTATCGTGGCCGGGGTATTTATTTCCATTAGCGCACTCTAAACTTAACTCGCACGAAAGGCTAGAAAGGTCTCACTCAAATGAAAACTATCTTTACTGTCGCATTTATCCTTCACATGCTTGCGATCATCGGAATTTTGGTGCTCCTGTTAAACCAATCGTTCAAATCTCCAAGAAAGCTTTCTGGTGGAGTCCTTCATAGTGCGCTAACAGCTCTTATTGCTGGAGTAGTAATGGTTGGAACTTGGACAAAGGTTCATCCGGATGAAGCCTTAAATCACACAAAGATTGGCGTGAAGCTACTTGTAGTCCTTGCGATTCTAGTTATTGGTTATGCAAATGTTAAAAAATCTGAGCTAAAGAAAAATACTTGGCTCACCCTCATTGGTCTCACAGTTCTAAACATCATTATTGCAACCTCTTGGAAATAGTCGCATCTTTAATGAAAAACATTAAGAAGGCTGTTCCCTGCCTGCTTTTGGTTGCGCTTCTACTTAGTGCACCCCAAGCAGAAGCCCTTGATCCCGGAACGGCTGTAAGTGTCTTTTCCAATGTGGCAACTGCATCGACCCTTCATGATCCAAGTGTGGCTCTCATTGACGCGACCACAGGAGATTTCATTTTCGAAGCAAACTCGAACTCACCTCGAAAGCCCGCTTCAGTTTTAAAGATTCTTTCGGCAACAGCCGCAATTAAATATTTAGATTCTGATCAGCGATTTGAAACAAAAGTATTTAGCAGTACGCAAGAAAAAAGCGCTGTCATTGTTGGAGAGCTAGATCCCTGGTTTAGCCTTCGCACAATTGAAGCGCAGAAAATGCATCGTACTTCCGTGCCAACTCTTGCAACAAAGATTCAAGGAGCCGTTGGAAAAAACCGGCATAGATTTACCGTTTATTACTCCAATTTATATCCCACAGATGTTGCCAATCTGAAGAAGTACTTCAGAACAAAGCATCGCACTATTGCCTTTAAAAAAGTTACTGAAGAAGAAGCGCTTTCAAAATCTCTTGACGAAGTTTTCGTCTCGACTTCACCGACAGTAAAAGAAATTACTACATGGTTTTTAACATGGAGCGATAACGTTCTTGCCGAGAGAATGGCAAGGTTTGCAGCGAGAGCTGGTGGATTTGCCTTCAATGACTACGGTGTTTCAGATACATTTAAATCAATTCTCACCGACATGGAGATTGATTCTTCCGCGCTAAATATTCATGATGCCAGCGGACTTTCAAAAGAGAATCGAATTACCGCTCATCTCATGGGGCAACTTCTCTTTAAGATTCATAAAGATCCAGAATTTTCGACTTTGATAAATGGATTACCCGTAAGTGGTCAAACGGGGACTCTTCGTAGCCGGTATTTAGATACAGCCCCAGAAGCCGTTGGACTTGTTAAAGCTAAAACTGGAACGCTTAGCGGAACCGTTAGTTTGGCTGGCTATGTTGAATCAGGAGATCACGAGTACATATTTGTTGTAATCGCAGACAAAATCGCAAGGGGATCTAGAGCAAGTAATCGCGCTAGAGCAACCTTAGATTCGCTACTTGGATCGATTGCCGCGCCTTTGGCAGAAAGTTCAACAGCGCTTAGCGGTTCGCAAACACTTTAATTGAACCACCGTAACAAGCAACCCACGTATTGCTAGTTGATGAGTCATATGTAACCCCAATTGGTTCGCTACAAACTTTTACCGTTTGTATAACTTTCATTGTTGATGTCGCTACTTTTGAAACTGTTGAACTTCTAAAATTAACCACAAAGAGTGCGCTTCCATCGGAAGCTATAGCCAGACTCCTTGCAGATTTTCCGGTAGTAACGCTCTTAATTGCCTTGTTGTTCTCCAAATCCCAAGCTATTACTTTTCCTGAAAGATTTAGCGTGGCGTAGAGAGTTTTACCATCTGGAGAAAGCTCAAGAGCTCGCGGATTTGTTCCAATAGGTATAAGTGTCTGAGAAAAGTCACCCAGATCAATTTTATGAACGTTCTTACCACCCATCTCTGCCACGTATGCAAATGCGCTATCACTTGAAATTGAAATTCCTCGTGGGTATCTTCCAATTTTTACATCGGCAACTGTTTTTTGAGTTTCAGTAGAAATCACGGTGACGGTATAGGAGCACCAATTACTTACCAGAATGTGTTTGTTATCGGGCGTAACTTTTACAACTTTCGGTACCGCACCCACGGGATACACGGCATCAATTGCGAAGGTACTTAAATCAACTCTAGAGAGAAAGCTCTTGTCATAACCAGAAGAAGGCGAGCATGTGTCATGCCCCTCTTTTTTCAACCCTTTTCCGTACATCGCATAATTTGTGAAGTAGAGATATTTGCCGTCGGGAGAATACGCGCCTTCTACAGGTGCTCCTTTATAGACCCCTGAATATTTGGAGAATCCAAAATCTGAGAGCACAACTGAGTCAGGAATTGTTTTTGTGAGTTCAAAAGTTTTTGCATCATAAATCGTGACCGAATGGTTGTACATCATGTTGTGCGCACTTATGAGCCCTGAATTAGAAGCTAGTACAGATTTAGGACTTATTGCTCCAGTAATTGTTTTGACTAAAACCATTTGAGTTTGCGATGAAATGGGATCTGCAGCACCGGTTTGTTGTGAAAGTACAAGTGCAGAAATAGCAATGCCAGATGCAATTAATTTACGCATCTGGCAAGGCTACTTGAAATTATTTGTTATTAGTCATCTTCACCAAACCCATGACGCTCTCCGCGCTCACCTCGTTCGTGTCGTTCACCAAATTCACCTTCATCGTCCCCACCACGATTAGTTGGTGGCTTTGCAATTGTTGGTGACTTTATTGTTGGCGCCTTGGTTGCCGTTGGCTTGGTTGTTGGTGTTGAAGATGAATTTACGACCGGAGTATTTTGACTCTGCTCTTGCACAGTTGGTGTTGGTGTTGGTGATGTGCTTTGCACTGCAGAAGCAGGAGACTCTTCTTGGGTTTGAGCTACAACGGCGCCAACTCCAAGAATTAGCGCTGTTGCAATGAGGGCCAAAATTGGAAGACGCTTGGTAATTGGGCGCACATTTGAACTCTTGTCATTGTCTGAAATTTCAAACCATTCGGGCTTTTGATTGGAAGTCATGAGGCGCCCCTTTCGTTACTCAAAAAGTAGGCTACATCTCTGAGAAGAATCTGTGAACTGAACGAAAATTTGCAAGTAATCTTGGCAAGTGAATTCAGTCCGAGCGTATGTAGACCTCATGAAGCTTCGAGTCGTTGAGCTCTTGCTCGTCACAACTCTTCCAGCGATGGTCCTAGCGCAAAAAGGGCTTCCTTCTTTTGGTTTAACCCTTGCAACAATTCTTGGCGGAACTCTTGCAGCCGGAAGTGCAAATGCATTTAACATGGTGATCGAGGCCGATGTAGATAAAGTAATGAAACGAACTTCTAATCGCCCATTGGTAACAGGGGCAGTCACAAAAATAGAAGCACTTGTTTTCGCATTTACAATTGGCATTTTGTCTCTTGCGATATTTAGAATATTTACTACGGCGCTTGCCACGATTCTTACTGCAGTTGCAATTGCTTACTATGTTCTTATATACACAATTGCACTTAAGAAAAATACCTCTCAAAATATTGTGTGGGGAGGGGCAGCAGGGTGCGCCCCAGTTCTGATCGGATGGGCTGCAGTCACGAATTCATTGTCACTTACAGCCTGGGCATTTTTCCTTGCGATTTTCTTTTGGACGCCTCCGCATTTTTGGGCCTTAGCAATCAAATATAAAGATGATTATGAAGCTGCAAAGATTCCAATGTTGCCAGTCGTTGCATCACGTAGCGTTGTCTTGAAGCAAATGTGGATTCACACGATCCTGATGGTTATTTCTTCGGTCGCCGTTCTTTCTTTTGCTGAGCTTCAATGGTGGGCATATCTCATCACAATCTCCCTTGGTGCAGTTTATGCATTTCAATTAAAAGAGTTAAATAGTGGTCAATCCAATTACGGCGCAGTTGCAGGGAAAATATTCCAGTGGTCGATTACTTATTTAAGCCTTTATTCATTATTGCTAGTAGTGGCTCAGCTTTTTAAGGCTTGAGTTAAATCTTTTACTAGATCATCGATGTGCTCAAGTCCTACTGAAAGTCGTAGAACTGATGGAGTGATTCCCATTTCAGCTTGTACATCAGGTGCAAGTCGACGGTGAGTTGTTGAAGATGGGTGAGTAATGAGAGATTTGCTGTCACCTAAATTGTTAGAGATATCAATAATTCGAAGTGCATCCATAAATTTGAATGCATCATCTTTAGAACCTTTAAATTCAATTCCAATCGTGGAACTTCCACCACTCATCTGCTTTTGCGCAGTTGCATAGTCAGGGTGAGACTTAAGTCCTGGGTAGCGAACACTTTTAATTTCAGCACGAGACTCAAGGAATTCCGCAATAGCTTGTGCGTTGTCATTCATGCGGCGTACGCGCATCTCCATGGTTTCAAGTGACTTAACTAAAACCCATGCATTAAATGGACTCAGCGCCGGACCAGTATGCCGATTAAATGGAATCAAGTTTTCGTGAATATATGAGAACGATCCAAGAACTGCGCCTGCTAAAACTCGCCCCTGGCCGTCAATGTGCTTAGTCGCTGAATACATAACTACATCCGCACCAAGTTCGAGCGGGCGTTGCAAAACGGGCGAAGCCATAACATTGTCAACAATTACTGTGGCGCCAACTTTGTGTGCCAAATCGCTCACCATTTGAATATCAACTATTTCCAAAAGTGGATTGCTAGGAGTTTCGATAAATACAACTTTTGTCGGCGCACTCAGCGCTTTTGCCCAATCTTCTTTCTTATTTCCTTTAACCAAGTCAACGCTTACGCCCCACTTAGGCAAAATTTCTGTTAACACAACATGACATGAACTAAACATTGCGGCAGATGCAACGATTCGATCCCCAGCGCTCACCAAACATGCAATAGATGCAAACATCGCAGACATTCCAGAGCCTGTTGCAACGCAATACTCGGCACCTTCAATTGCTGCAAGACGTTTTTCAAACATTGCGACAGTTGGATTGTGGAATCTGCTGTAAAGATAGTGATCAGTTTCATCGGTAAATGAATCAAATGCCTCTTGAGCAGATCCGTAAGTAAATCCACTAGTTAAATAGAGCGCTTCCGAAGTTTCACCAAAACCAGAACGAGCAAGACCGGCACGAACAGCATCAGTCTGGGGATTTACATCCCAATCTGGGGCAGGGCGGTTTGGACGTGGTTGGTAGCCCCATGTCTTCTCACTCATGTGCTAATCCTAAGGTTTGCCAGCTATATTCATTACATGCAAAAGCTCGCTATCTCGGTTACGGACCTGAGTAAGAAATATGCGACTGGTTTTGCGCTCTCACACGCGAACTTTGAAGTCCCACTCGGAAGTGTCTGCGGATTTGTTGGCCCAAATGGAGCTGGAAAGACCACCACAATTCGAATGCTCCTCGGGCTTATTTCTCCATCATCGGGCACGGCACGAATCCTCGGAGAATCTATTAATGATCCAGAGAAATATTTGCCACAAGTGGGAGCGATGATTGAAGGGCCAGCTTTTTATCCCGCGCTAACGGGAGCAGAAAATTTACGAGTACTTGCAACTCTCGGAGGATTTCCCAAAGAAAGAGTTGATGAGTTACTAACCAAAGTTGGACTTGCTGATCGCGGTGATTCTAAATACAAGACCTATTCACTTGGAATGAAGCAAAGACTTGGCATTGCTGCAGCGTTGCTTCCCAATCCGCAACTTCTAATTTTAGATGAACCTACAAATGGTCTCGATCCAGAAGGCATTCAGGAAGTAAGAGATCTTCTTCGTGAGTTAGCGAATAAGGGAACAACGGTATTTGTCTCCTCCCACTTACTTTCTGAACTTGAACTCATTAGCGATTATTTAGTCATGTTACGCAAAGGCGAGGTGGTCTTTGCAGGTCCAATACAAGAATTATTTTTAAAACAGCAACCTGTAATTTTGGCTCAAGGTAGTAAGGAAGAAGATTTAGAAAAGATTCTTGCAATTGCAGTTGCCGATGGTCACCGCGGAACTATTCGATCAGGTGTTGCACATATCGAAGGGCCACAAGAATGGGCTGGCGTGTTAAATCAAAAAGCATTCCAAGCAGGGATTGTTCTCACGCAACTTTCGCCGCAGCTACCAAATCTCGAAGAGACTTTCTTTGAAATGACTGGGGATAAGAAATGATCCGTATTTTCAAAGCTGAATGGCGAAAATTACGCCGACCAACTCTTCTCATCGGAACTCTAGGCGCAGTTATCTTTTTCAGCGGATTGGTTTCATCACTTTTATTCTTGCTTTTAGATTCACCATCTGGAAATGGTGATCGAGGAGTAGTGATAACAAGAGAAACACTTTCATTGGCTGGCGGAGCGACTAAAGCATTTTCAAGTGTCGGTGGCTTACTCGGAATCGTGGCACTCTGTGTATTTGCCGCACAAACGGCGCAGGAATACACATACGGAACTTTGCGCAATATTTTGGTACGCCAACCGAGCCGAATAAAAGTTTTGGTGGGCAAATTTGCCTCAATGAAAGCCTTTGCTTTCTTGATGGTTTTGGTGAGCGCAATAGTTTCCATCGGAGTTTCATTTGTACTGGCTGGTGGAAAAGATGTTTCAACTGCACTTTGGTTTAGCGCTGACGGACGCTTAGAAATTGCGAAGACTTTTCTTAATGTAACGATTTCTGTAATCGGATATGGGCTCTTTGGAATGATTTTGGGGCTGCTTCTTCGTTCTCCTATTAGCTCAATTTCAATTGGCGTTCTCTGGCTTCTAATAATCGAAAATATTGTGGGAGCTTTAAAAGCAAGCTCTCTCAACTGGTTACCAGGAAATCAATTCTCATCAATTGCATCTGGTGGATCAGAGTCTGTTTCATATACACACGCTCTTACTTTCGGTGGAGCTTATGTATTTGTCGGACTATTTATCGCAGTCGTACTTTTTGTTCGCAGAGACGTAGCCAACTAGCGACACTCGCATCAAAGGCAAGTAATACTCAAAGTACTGATTTATCCTTCACTAAATAGAATTTGTGGAGGTTTGCGCGTGCGCTCTCGCAGGAAGTTAATTTCACTTGCCGTTATTTTCGGCCTAGTGCTTACTTCCGCGCCAGCGATAGCAAAAACTCCTAAACCAACTCTTGCCGAAATCGAGGCAGCAAAGAAAGCTGAAGCGGCTAAAAAGGCTGCAGCTGATGCAGCGGCTGCAAAATTAGCGGCAGCAAATAGAACGCTGAGAACACTCACCGCAAAGGCAAACGCGGCCCGGGCACTCTATGTCAAAGCGCAAAAAGAATTAGAAGTAGCCACAGCTGCGGCGAATGCTGCAGCTGCAAAAGCAATTGAGACACAACAAGCAGTAAATAAAGCCCACAACGTAATTGGAAAACTAGCAAGCGATGCATTCATTATGGGTGGAAGCTTGAGCGATTTAGAACCACTCTTAAACGCCAGCGGACCACAAGAATTGGTGGATCAGCTCACGACTCTTAATTCTTTAGGTAAACAGAATTCGATTGCGCTAGCTCGATATAAAGCAGCAGAAGTTGTTGCGAAAGCTGCAAAAAAAGTTGCAGATGACGCAAAACTTAAACAAGAAGCTGCTACCAAGAAAGTTGCCGCAGCTAAGAAGGTTGCAGATGATGCAAAAGCTGAGCAACAAAAAGAGGTAGACAAACTTCAGGCCATTCAGGATGCGCTCATGCGTGAATTAAATAGCGCTAAGAAAGTTCGTGTAACTCTTGAACAACAACGCGCACTTGCCCTTCTTGAAGAAGCCAATGCGAATGCTGCAGAAACCGCACAAGGCCAGAAGAAAATTTGGCCAGATATTGGTTTCAAGGGTCGTTCAACTATTCGCACATCTGAATCCCAACGACTAGCCGCCGTTGCATATGCCAAACGCCAAGTCACCGCCCGTAAGC
>CAFBLW010000021.1_pt1 | contig 11513 bp, 11 predicted proteins | sample 7268291 | NCBI WGS metagenome assembly CAFBLW01 (sample SAMEA6814045, study PRJEB35770) | uncultured Candidatus Planktophila sp. | biome: Freshwater; feature: Freshwater reservoir; material: water | place: Czech Republic | collected 2017-05-23 | depth 30m m
CATTTTTACTTGGATGCGAGCCTTAGTTTGACGACCTCATAATCTGAACGAGCTCATTTAAGTTTCATATCTTTCGCATCCATTTCTTTAAGTTCTGTAAGGAACTTCTTAAACGCAGATACATCCGGCGATTCTGTGAGTTTGAAGGCCCACTTGAACGCTTTGCGCTGTATCGCATCGAAGCCACACGCCGTGTGTAACCTCGCTCCCCTGCCTGGCAAGTTTCGCTTTAGATCTGGAGTAACAACTCCATCAACTAAAACAACTCGAAGCAGGTTCGCTGAATTTTCGCTTTTTCGACAAGCTATGCAAGTCCGTATCGCAAAGATGCGAAGAGGTTTCATTGCCCGCCAACCACTCGAATTCAACGGCTAAAGAATAGCGAACCTCCCGCCGATTACCTAAATAGGCAGGATTTTAAGCGTTATTGCGTTACGGGATTGTCTGGATGAATATCAATTCTCCATCCAGTAAGGCGGGCGGCAAGGCGTGCATTCTGCCCATCTTTACCAATTGCAAGAGAGAGTTGGTAATCCGGTACAACAACCTTTGCAGAGCGAGTTGATTCATCAACTATTACAACGCTTGAAACTTTTGCAGGCGCAAGAGCATGTGCCACAAATTCTGCAGGATCTTCAGACCAATCAACGATGTCAATCTTTTCACCGTGCAATTCATCCATAACGGCGCGCGCACGAGCGCCCATTGGTCCAATGAGTGAACCTTTTGAACTTACTCCTGCGCGATGCGAGCGAACAGAAATCTTGGTGCGGTGTCCTGCCTCACGAGCAACTCCCATGATTTCAACAATGCGATCTTTAATTTCAGGAACTTCGAGTGCAAAGAGTTGTTTTACAAGCGCTGGATGACTTCTAGAAAGCATGATCTCTGGGCCCTTCATGCCTTGCTTAACTTCAACCACAAAGCACTTAATGCGATCACCATGGTTATAGATTTCACCCGGGACTTGTTCTTGAGCGGGAATTTTTCCTTCATAGCGCCCAAGGTTTACATAAATCATCTTGGGGTCTCGACCCTGCTGAACAACGCCAGAGATGACATCTCCAACCGAAGCAGTAAATTCAGTGACGATTTCGGCGTCATTTGTCTCGCGCATTTTCATCTTAATAACTTGTCGCGCGGTGGATGTGGCGATTCGTGAGAATCCATCGGGTGAGTCAATATCTTCGCTGATGCGTTCGCCGATTTCATTGAAATTCGGGATAAGAATTTGAATCTCACCAGTCTCGCGATTTAACTTCGCATGAGCATGACGCTTTGCATCATCAGTCTGGTTATATGCGGTGAGTACTCCAATTTCGATCGCAGTAATTAGCTGCTCGAGAGGAATTCCCTTCTCATTTGTAAGGTGAACAAGTGCATCCATTTCTACATGCATTTACTTGCCATCCTTGCGGTTAAATTCAATTTCTACGACTGCGCGCTTGATGTCGGAGAGTGCAACTACAACTTCCGAACCCTCTTTTTTGGTTTCAATTGTGAGAGTCACATCAGAATCGGTATTTGAGAGAATTCGGCCAGTAATGACGTCTCCATCTATCTTTGTGATCTTTAACAGACGATCATTATTTTTTGCAAAGTGACGAGGTTTTGTAAGTGGGCGATCGATTCCAGGGGATGTAACTTCGAGGGTGAATGGCGTATCTCCCATAATTGGAGATTCATCTAAGAGTTCCGAGATTGCTCTTGAGGCCGAGGTAACTTGATCTAAATTAAGTGCGACTTCTCCATCAACGATGCAGGTAACAATGCGATGTTTTCCGGGAGAAACCAATTGAACTTCTTCGAGAAAGAATCCCTGCGCAGTAACAGCAGGCGTTATGAGCTCTGCAATCTGATCCGTGAGCGCCATCGGTAAATCTCCTTATTAAGTTGTAAGGAGAAATTTACCACTTACTTAATGGACTTTAAAATCCCAACGATTTCATTGACGGCGCTTTCAACTGCTACCTCAGATTTTTCACCGCTCTTGCGCACTCGAACTTCAACCTTGCCTTCGGCTAGTGCCTTACCAACTACAACAATGAGCGGAATTCCGATGAGCTCAGCATCTTTAAATTTCACTCCCGCACTTGGATCGCGGCGATCATCGAGCATTGTTGAGATTCCGTGAGCCTCAAGGCTAAGAGCAATCTCCTCTGCCTTTGCAAATATTGCATCGTCTTTACCGGTTGCAACTATGTGAACTTTTGCAGGGGCAATTTCTACAGGCCAGCTAAGTCCGATCTCATCATGAGTTTGTTCTGCAACAGCTGCAACTGCGCGAGATACACCAATTCCGTAGGAACCCATTGTGACAACTTGTGATTTTCCATTTTGATCAAGAACGGTAAGGCTGAGTGCTTCTGCATATTTACGACCGAGTTGGAAGATGTGTCCGATTTCGATCGCACGATCAATGACTACAGGTGTCTGGCACTTAGGACATGAATCACCGGCACGAATTTCAGCTGCTTCAACGTATGCGTCGACTGTGAAGTCACGACCATTTACGACATTGCGCGCATGCATATCTTTCTTATTTGCACCGGTCACCCACGAAGTTCCTGGCGCAACGCGGGGATCTGCGTAAACAGTAATTCCATTTTTCTTGGCATCTTGTGGACCGATATATCCCTTGACTAAACCTTTGTGTTTTGCGAAATCTGCATCTTCAAATACGCGAATCTCTTTTACTCCAGAAAGATTTGCCTGTAAACGTTTTACATCTACCTCGCGATCTCCTGGAACTAAAACGCAGATTGGCTTTTCATCTGCCATCAACATAACGTTTTTGAGAGTACTAGCACCGGTAAATCCCCCGCCAAATTTTGTATTGAGAAGTTCGACAAGTGAATCTATCGTTGGTGTATTTGGTGAATCAAAAGGCTCTGCAGCACCCACGCCACTTGGATCTCCCGGCGCAACGGTAGTAACCATCGCTTCTACATTTGCTGCATACCCACATTTTTCGCAGAGTACATATGTATCTTCACCGGTATCGCAAGGAGCCAAAAACTCCTCAGATGAAGATCCACCCATTGCACCTGCAACGGCTGAAACAATGTTGTATTTAAGACCTAAACGATCAAAAGTCTTGATGTATGCCGAACGATGCTTTTGATATGACTCAGCCAGTCCTTCATCTGTGAGATCAAATGAATATGAATCCTTCATGACAAATTCACGCCCGCGGATGATTCCAGAGCGTGGACGAGTTTCATCGCGATACTTAGTCTGAATTTGGTAGAGCGATACTGGCAAATCTTTATACGAGGAATATTCGCCCTTAACCATCAAGGTAAACATTTCTTCGTGGGTTGGACCTAGTAAGTAATCGCCACCCTTGCGGTCTTGCAAGCGAAATAAATCTGGTCCATATTCTTGCCAACGATTAGTTTGTTCATACGGTTCTTTTGGAAGCATCGCGGGGAAATGAACTTCCTGAAATCCAGCAGCATCCATTTCTTCGCGAACTACACGTTCGATATTGCGAAGAGTGATGTAACCCAGCGGCAACCATGAATAAATTCCTGCTGCAATTCTGCGAATGTAACCCGCGCGAACTAAGAGGCGGTGACTTGCAACTTCGGCATCTGCCGGGTCATCTCGCAACGTACGCAAGAACAAGCCGGACATTCGCAACATGCGAAGAGCCTAACTGATAGAGACCGTTGGTTGCCCTGATGAAACGCCAGCAGCTGCCATCTCTGCTTCAAGGCGCTTTGCCTCTTCAATAAGTGTCTGAACAATTTCGGCCTCTGGAACAGTCTTAATAACTTCGCCCTTAACAAAAATCTGGCCCTTGCCATTACCTGAAGCAACTCCAAGATCTGCTTCACGCGCTTCACCGGGTCCATTTACAACGCATCCCATTACAGCAACGCGAAGTGGAACTGTCATCCCTTGCAATCCAGCTTGAACTTTTTCAGCGAGTGAATACACATCAACTTGGGCGCGGCCACATGATGGGCAAGAAACAATCTCAAGTTTGCGCTGACGCAAATTAAGAGATTCGAGAATTGAAATTCCGACCTTTACTTCTTCGACAGGTGGCGCCGAAAGTGAAACGCGAATTGTGTCGCCGATTCCTTCTGATAAAAGAATTCCGAAAGCTGTCGCAGACTTGATTGTTCCTTGAAAAATTGGACCGGCCTCTGTTACGCCAAGGTGTAGAGGGTAATCACACTTTGAAGCGAGAATTCTGTAGGCGTTAACCATTGTCACTGGATCGTGGTGCTTTACCGAAATTTTAATATCTGAGAAGCCATGTTCTTCGAAGAGCGATGCTTCCCAGAGAGCTGACTCTGCCAGCGCCTCCGGAGTTGCTTTGCCGTACTTCTTTAAAAGTCGTGGATCTAGTGAACCAGCGTTAACGCCGATGCGAATTGGGATTCCTGCATCTCCAGCAGCTTTAGCAACTTCTTTAACCTTGTCATCAAATTGCTTAATGTTTCCTGGGTTAACGCGAACCGCGGCGCAACCGGCATCGATGGCTGCAAAAATATATTTTGGTTGGAAGTGAATATCTGCAATCACTGGAATCTGTGACTTCTTTGCAATTGCAGGAAGTGCGTCAGCATCATCTTGGCTTGGAACAGCAACGCGAACAATCTGACAACCAGAAGCTGTGAGTTCAGCAATCTGCTGAAGCGTTGAATTGATATCTGAAGTAAGAGTTGTACACATTGATTGCACGCTTACCGGTGAATCGCTACCTACTCCGACACTTCCAACTTTAAGTTGCTTAGTCTTTCGACGAGGGTGCAACGGAAGTGGTGGGGCTGAAGGGATTCCGAGATCGACCATGAACCGTATTCTGCCTCAGAATTAGAGATTGAGCGAAATAGGATTGAAAATATCGGCAATGAGGAGCAACACAGTCATTGCTGCCAGCAGAACAAAGACCACCATTGTGATGGGGGTTAGGACTTTTACATCGATGCCAGCTGGCCTTGGACGACCTCGAAGGCGTGCGATAAATGCGCGAATTTCATCAGCGATTGCAATCGCCATATGTCCGCCATCGAGTGGAAGTATTGGCAAGAGATTAAATAAACCGACGAAGATATTCAGTGATGCAACAATGAGAATAAGAGTTCCGATGCGCTGTGAGCTATTCATAGTTCCACTTGATGCTGCTTGACCAGAAACTCTGGCAACACCAACAACTCCAACCAAACCATCTGATGCGCGTTCTTGCCCGCTAAAAGTTTGACCCCAAAGAGATGGCAACTTTGATGGAAGTTGTATGAGCGCCTTTGCAGATGAAGCGGTCATATCCCAAGTAAGGGCTGCTGATGCCTTCACTGAGGTAACTGGATTTAATCGCTTTGTACCGATTTCATTCATCACGCCGAGTAGATAACGAGATTCGGATTTAGAAATTTTAGTGAGCTTTGGAGCTGCCGAAATTGTGATCTCTTGGCTACCGCGTTTTACAAGAAAGGTAAGTGTTGCACCCTTTGAATTGCGAATAGTTGCAGCGTCTTTCGACCAATCTTTAACCGGCGTGCCATTAATTGCAATGACTTCATCGCCCTTTTCAAAGCCGGCAGCTGCTGCCGCTGAACCTGCAACCACATCAGAAATTTTGGGAGTTAGTGCGTTGACACCGACTCCTGAGAGCAAAACGAAAATCAATAAGAAACCGAGTACGAAGTGGTTAAAAGATCCTGCACCAAGAACAATGAGTTTCTTCCCGGAAGATGCTTTATAGAAAGAGCGATGCTCTTGACCTGGCTCCATTACTTCATCTGGATCCATTCCTTGAATACGGCAATATCCCCCAGCTGGAATTGCTTTAATACCGTATTCAGTATCACCGCGCTTTGTAGACCAGATGCGTTTTCCAAAACCTAAGAAAAATTCGCTGACCTTCATGCCGAATTTCTTTGCTGTTAGTAAGTGGCCGAGTTCGTGCACCATCACAGATAGAAGTAGTGCGATGAAAAAAGCTAAGACGCCGATGGCTTTCATTGTTAAATCTGCTCCTTATGCCTTTGCGAGTAAGTCTTGTGCGATACGTCTTGCATCATCCTCGATTGCGCTGACATCTGCGAGATCACGAAGGGAACCAGATGACTTTGAGCCAAGTTTCTGAACGACTTCTTCGACGCACTCGATAATTGAGGTGAAGCCAATGCGTCCATGGATAAATGCTTGCACAGCAACTTCATTAGAAGCATTAAAAATAGCTGGGAGTCCTCCCCCAAGTTCGCCACATCTACGTGCAAGTTCGATTGCCGGGAATTTTTCACCATCAATTGGGGCAAAGGTCCACGTATGTGCCTTGCTCCAATCTATTGGAGGCGTTGCGCCAGCCACACGATCTGGATAGTTAATTGCGAAAGCAATTGGAGCCTTCATATTTGGCGGAGAGGCCTGGGCAATAGTTGAACCATCTACATACTCCACCATTGAATGCACGATTGATTGCGGATGGATCACAGCTTCGATTTTCTTGTACGGCATATCGAATAAATAATGTGCCTCAATTATTTCCAAACCTTTGTTCATCAGCGTTGCAGAGTTAATGGTGACAACCGGTCCCATGGACCATGTTGGGTGTGCAAGGGCTTCATCCAAAGTAACTCCCGACAAATCTGTGCGATCTCGGAATGGTCCACCACTTGCAGTTAAAACAAGTTTTGCCACTGCCTTCTTTGCATTACCCATAAGGGCCTGCCAGATTGCTGAGTGTTCTGAATCAACAGGAATTAGTTGATTTTCTTTTGCTAGCGCCATCACTAAATCGCCACCTGCGACAAGGGATTCTTTGTTAGCAAGTGCAACGCGGTTACCAACTTTGAGAGCGGCAAGAGTTGGGCCAAGTCCAATAGATCCAGTTATCGCATTTAAAACTACATCGCATGTGATTGCTGCAATTTCTGTCGATGCATCTGGGCCATCAATAACGTTTACACCGGGAAGCGCGCTACGGATTAAATCTGCGTTATTTACTACGCCTACTACTGAAACTTTAAACTTCTTTGCTTGATCGATAATTTCGTTCGGATTTGTGCCGGCTGATGTAATCGCAATGACCCTAAAGAGCGAAGGATTGGCCTCAACTATTTCTAGCGCTTGAACACCGATTGACCCGGTTGACCCGAGTATTACTAAATCGCGCATGTGTTAAGAGACTTTGCGTTTGCGTGAAACGATTTGCCCAACAATAACCAGAGCAAGGGCCAAGAAAAACATTGATGAACCAATTACGTTGGCCTGTGGTGGAATACCGCGTGCGGCTGAAACATAAATGAATTTCGGAAATGTAGTCAGGGTTCCAGAGTTGAAATTGGTAATGATGAAGTCATCAAATGAAAGGCTAAAGGAGAGCAGTGCTGCTCCTGCAATTCCTGGAGCAACGAGTGGAAGAGTTACTCGACGGAAAGTTTCGAATTCATTTGCGTAGAGATCCATCGCAGCTTGTTCAAGGCGAGGATCAAGACTTGCAATACGAGCCTTAACTGTGACCACGACGAAGGAAATACAGAAAACAATGTGGGCAATCACAGTTGGCCAGAAACCTGGGTTGATTTTAAATACTAGGAAGAGCGTAAGAAGTGATGCACCTAGAACAATTTCTGGAGTAGCCATTGGCAAGAAGATAAGCAGATTGGAAGAAGATCGTCCCTTAAATTCGTGGCGACCAATTGCGAAGGCAATCATCGTTCCAAGAATTGTTGCAAAGAACGTGGCAAGGAAGCCAATCTTGATTGAATTACCGAGTGCGTTACAAACTTCTGGCGCACCACAAGGGTTCTGCCAGTTTGAGAGAGTGAAACCTTTCCAAATAAGGTTTGACTTTCCGCCATCGTTAAATGAGAAAGCAAATGTGTAAAGCACAGGTATAAATAAATAAGTAAAAGCAAAGATTGCATAGATGCGAATTAAATTGCGGCCAAACCAACGTGAAACTCGAGCACCAAATGGAATGGTTGGAATCGGTGCCTGAACGGATGCGCGGCTCATACCAACTCCTCCGTTCCAGCTTTGCGAATATAAATAGTGACAAGAATCAAAATTGCCGCCATCAATGTAAATGAGAGAGCTGCAGCAGTTGGGTAATCAACAACTTTGAAGTAGCGAGATTCGATGACGTTTCCGATCATCTTTGTGCTTGGGCTTCCAAGAATTGCTGCGTTGACGTAATCACCCGCTGCAGGAATAAAAGTAAGTAGCGTTCCGGCAACTACTCCAGGCATTGAAAGTGGAAGAGTTACTTTACGAAATGTTGTAAAACCATTTGCGTATAAATCTCCCGATGCTTCAAGTGTGCGAGGATCAATTCGATCAATCGATGCATAAAGTGGAAGTGTCATAAAGGGTAAGAAGTTATAGGTCATGCCCATTACGACTGCAAAAGCCGTAGATGTAAGAGTCGAACCTTCACTCAAAATGCCAAGAGATCTCAAGGTGGGAACTATGAAACCTTTTTCACCAAGAATCTGCTTCCATGCAATCGTACGAAGCAAGAACGAGGTGAAAAACGGCGCGACAACAAGAACTAGTAAAACGTTCTTCATCTTGCCAGCTTTAAATGCAATTGCGTATGCCAGTGGGTAAGCAATCATGAGAGCTAGCGCCGTTGCAATGAGTGCATATAGAAATGATCGACCGAATTGCTCTTTATTTTCTACAAATGCATCGATGTAATTCTTAAGGCGAAACGTCTGCTCGTACTGTCCTGTATCTCCCCCGGCTATCGGAGTTTGAGTCGAGGTTTGTGCCAAGTTAGCGATTGGCAAGATGAAGAAAGTAAAGAGGAAGGCAAAACCCGGTAGAAGTAAAAGGTACGGAGTCTTTACCTTGCCCATGTTGATCTTTACTTACTCTTCGTCTAGATCTTCTGGAACAACTTCAGAACCAGCTGTTGCATCTTCATCTCCGCGAAGTGCGAAGGTAAAGATTGGCTCCCAAGAAATGTTGACCTCATCGCCTTTATCAAATGGGGCAACGCCATCATCGTTTTGTTCAAAGACCATGAGCTCTTGTCCCCAAGGCATCGCTACCTGGTACTGAGTTGATACACCAATGTATGAAACATCTTCGATGCGACCACCAGTTAATACATTCCCGTTAACCGGTGTTTGAAGGCGGGAAATACGGAACTTCTCAGGTCGTATTCCTGCATAAATTGAGTTATCAACCGCGTGTGAACGATTCTTTGGCAGCGAAATCTTTTGACCGAAGAGGTCGACAACGTGTGAATCTCCATCAGAGCCGGTAATAGTTCCCTTAATAAGGTTTGACTGACCAAGGAAGTTAGCAACAAATGCAGTCTCCGGATTGTCATACAAATCTGCAGGTGAGCCCATCTGCTCAATTTGTCCTTCATTCATCACAGCAATCGTGTCTGCCATTGTCATGGCTTCTTCTTGATCGTGTGTTACGTGAACGAATGTGAGACCGACTTCTTTTTGAATCCACTTGAGTTCGATCTGCATCTGACGACGAAGCTTGAGATCGAGTGCGCCGAGTGGTTCATCAAGGAGCAAAAGTGCTGGGCGGTTAACAATTGCACGAGCAAGGGCGATGCGCTGTTGCTGTCCACCGGAAAGTTGCGTTGGTTTGCGCTCTGCAAGATGTGGAAGTTCTACGAGATTAAGAACTTTATCTACCGCTTCTTTAACATCTTTAACACCGCGTCGGCGAAGACCGAATGCGATATTTTCAAAGATTGTTAAATGTGGGAAGAGCGCGTAGTTCTGAAAAACTGTATTAATTGGTCGCTGATATGGCTTTGTTGTAGTGATATCAGTGGTACCAAGGTGAATGCTTCCTACAGTTGGCTCCTCAAGTCCTGCAACCATGCGAAGCGTTGTGGTCTTGCCACAACCAGATGGTCCAAGGAGTGCAAAGAAAGAGCCTGCTGGAATTACAAGTGAGAGATCATCAACAGCGTTGAAGTCACCATATGTTTTGGTGATTCGTGTGAGTTTTAAATCCCCACGCGCTGTCGAAATATCGGCCACTAGTTACCTGCAGCTGCTTGGAATGCTTCTGTCCAAGAAGTTTCTTCAGCTGGTGTAAGAGCGCGGAATACATGCAGACGAGACTGAGTCTTAGCCGTTGGGAAGATGAACTCGCTCTTAGCTAGATCTGGAGCAATCTTTTCCATCTCTGCTTGTGCGCCATCGACCGGACATACGTAATTCACATATGCAGCTACTTCAGCAGCAATTGCCGGTTCGTAGTAGTAATTGATGAGCTTTTCAGCATTCGCCTTTCCATCTGCATTTGCAGTTGAAGGAATGAGCAAGTTATCACCTGAAATAGTTCCGCCTGATTCGGAAATTGCGAAATCAAACTTTCCAGCATTTTCAGCTGAGAGTTGGAACATGTCGCCTGACCAACCTATAACAGCTGATGCATCTCCGCTGATGAGGTCTTCCTTGTACTCATTACCCTTAACTCCACGAATCCAGCCATCTGCGATTTTCTTCTTCAAGAAATCAACAGCGTTCATGAATTGTGCTTCGGTAATCTTTGAAATATCTACACCTTGTGACATTGCAATAATGCCGATGGTGTCGCGCATTTCAGAGAGAACAACAATCTTTCCCTTGTTCTGAGGCGCGAATAGATCGTCAAGAGTTTTGATTCCCTTTGGGTTAACAGATTTGTTCCAGCCAAATCCAGCCATGATTCCTTGCCATGTAAGTGATGACTCACGGTTTGGATCGAATGACGGATGTGCAAGTGAAGAAATAATGTTCTTCGCATTTGGAATATTTGCCTTATCAAATTTTTGTGTGTACCCGAGACGGATAAAACGACCCGCCATCCAGTCTGTTGGTGTTACTAGGTCGTAACCAATGTCTTCACCAAGCTTTAGTTGTCCTTGAACTTTTCCGAAAAATTCATCGTTGTCGTTAATATCTTCTAGATATTTAACATTTATTCCCGTTGTCTTGGTGAAATTCTCTAGTGATGGGTAGTGCTTTCCTGATTCATCTAAATCTAAGTAAAGAGTCCAGTTAGCCCAGCGAACGGAATCTTTTGCAGCTCCGCTTGAACTAGCGCCGCCACCACAAGCAGCGAGCGCAGTTGCACCTGCAACGCCACCGAGGCCGGCAAGAACAGCACGGCGAGAAACTTGTGAATTAATAATTGCGCGTGCTTCTGGTGATAGTGATTTCTTGTTAGCCACGTGGTGGACTCCTTTTATTTCCGGTGTAAGGGACGGTTGTGCGAGGCCCAAGATATAACCCAGATGGCCTCTAGGCCAAACCCTTTTGCCATGTTTTAAGTTACGAATTTGGAAACTTTTAGGCGTTGAGATTGGTCATGACATGCTTGATTCGGGTGTAATCCTCGAATCCGTAGCCTGAGAGATCCTTGCCATAACCCGAGCGCTTGTATCCACCGTGAGGCATCTCAGCTACGAGTGGAATATGGGTATTAATCCAGACTGTTCCGAAGTCGAAGGCCTTTGCCATTCTCATCGCCACGCCATGGTTGGTTGTCCAGACTGAAGAAGCTAGCCCGTACTCAACGCCATTGGC
>CAFBLW010000022.1_pt1 | contig 11399 bp, 10 predicted proteins | sample 7268291 | NCBI WGS metagenome assembly CAFBLW01 (sample SAMEA6814045, study PRJEB35770) | uncultured Candidatus Planktophila sp. | biome: Freshwater; feature: Freshwater reservoir; material: water | place: Czech Republic | collected 2017-05-23 | depth 30m m
ACGCGGCCTCCGCTGTCTTTGATGATCTTGAGATAAGTCTCAAGGCTTGGTGTGACTGTGCGTTCTTCAAGCTCTGGGTCGAGAATGACCATTATTTCATAGTGACGCATGCGTTAACCCGACCTCCTTTGGACTAAGACGGCCACGGCATTTCCGTGACAGGAGGGTTAATACTTTTTACTGCGGGCTAAGGGTACTTGTCGGCGCTTTCAAAGAGAAATTCACGCAGGGTTTTGTGGGAATTCGAGGCCCGGCGCGAGGTGGAAAGGCCTCGGCGGACCAGCACTGAAATAAAGAAGCCAAGAGCGGCCATTCGTGCCAATGAGATGAGGGCATATAAATCTGCAGGTAATCCGAATTTTGCATCAGTTACAACTGCAAGGTGCTGCCAAATAGCAAGGTGATAAATCATTTCTGCACCTTGCCAAACCCAAAATGCATATACATCTTTCTTATTATTAAGTGCAAGCACTGCAAGTGGAACAAGCCATAGAACATATTGGGGCGAATAAACCTTGCTAGCTGTCATCACAACTGCAAGAACAATGAAACTAATCTCTGCTAACTCTGGAACTTTACTTAGTTCGAGCAAATAAATTGCAAGCGCTGCAAATCCGATCAGCAATAGAAGAATGGAAAGATAATTAATGTTAGATAGATTAATTCCGAGGGCTGAAAGTGAATACCAAATAGATCCCCAGTCTGAACTTCTATTGAGGTTCAATTCATAAAACCTCCACCATCCTGTTGGTGTGGTCAACGCAAACGGGAGGTTGATTAATACAACAACGCTGGTGAAAATTGCGAGATAACGAGCAAGAGCTTTGTAGCTTCTCTGGTGCCAGAATAAATAGATAACGGGCAAGAGCAAGAAAATTGGCATGAATTTAGTTGCAACCGATATCCCGAGAGCAAGAGCGCTGTAATCAAATTTCTTTCTATCAAACCAATAAATTGCTGCGACCATAGAAATAATTGCCCACAAATCCCAATTAATGTAGAGCGATGCAACCGCAGCTGGGGCTAGGGCATATAGATAAGCAAGCTCAGGTTTCATTCTCTGAATTAAGAAACCGAGACTTATAAAAAGGCCGGCAATAAAAACTGCATTTATATAGAAATACCCGACTGCACCCGACCCAAAAGTTAACTTTGCAAGTAACCACATAATCGTTCCAGTAAGCACTGGATATTCGACGCTATTACTTCCACTTGCATATGACCAAGCGCCAGTACTTAACCCGCGTTCTCCAAAAAGTGCGGGTATATCGGAATAACATGCATGTATATATTGATCTGGGGTTGCCCAATTACTACCAATGCAATGTCTAAATTTAAAATAGCTAACTAAGGTTGCGAAAAAAGTTAATAAGAAAGTTAATTTCAAGCCCTTATTTAAGATTTTTCGACCTTACTTCTTTGGAGTTTGGTGTCCGCCACTAGTCATCACTATTGGATCAAGTCCGCCCACATTTGCAGGAGCTGGAAATGTCATAACCGGCTCGTTCTTTAACGCACCCTTCATAAATGCGGTCCAGATACGTGCAGGGAAAGTTCCACCTGTTACCGAAGTAAGTCCGCCAATACCGTTAAGTGATTCAGATGCGCTATCTCTAAAGAGTGCAACTGAGGCAGCAAGTTGCGGCGTATAGGCGCTAAACCAGGCTGACGCATTTGATTGCGATGTTCCAGTCTTGCCAGCAGCAGGTCGGCCCAGGCTTAAAGCTGCTGCACCAGTTCCACCATTTACAACTTCTTTTAATGCGTAGGTTAAATCAGCCATTACATCTTTAGAAAATACTTCCTGAGTTTGTTGTTGGCCTTCATAAAGAATTCCCTTATTTGGACCGGTAACTGATGTAACTAAATAAGGTTTTGCGCGCACACCTTGCGCAGCAAATGTCGCATAAGCATTTGCGACATCAATGACGTGAGGGCTTGCTACTCCAAGTGATACAGAAGGTGCGGGCACCATTGCAACTGTCTCTGGAATTCCTGCACGACGTGCAACATCTACAACTCTTTCAAGGCCTGCTTTTTGTCCAAGTGGAACATAAACAGTATTAATTGAGTGCTTCGTTGCAAAGAGAAGGTCCTGTTGTCCCCATCCTTCATCGCCGTAATTTGAAACTTCATAAGGTTTTCCAAGATCATCAAAGGTTTGTGGTGAATCACCATTCCACATTGAAGTAAGCGGAATTCCTTGTTCTAGGGCTGCAACGAGTGCAAAAGGTTTAAATGTTGATCCGGCAAGTGCGATTGATTGAGTTGCATCATTTAATTGACGTTTTACATAATCCGGCCCGCCATACATGGCGATTACTTCGCCAGTTCCGGGGCGGATAGCCACAAGACCAATGTGCAAATTCTCTGGTGCACCCTTTGGCGTTAACTTTGCAATTGCGTCAACAGCAGATTGTTGAGCTTTCTCGTCAATCGTTGTTTTAATTACGTAGCCACCAACTTGAAGTTGTTCGGCAGTAAAACCAGCTTTATTCATCTCTTTCTGTACTGCATCGATTATGTGACCCTTGGGCCCACTTAGCGAACCAGAAGTTGTGCGAGGCATAACAACTGGAAGTTTTAGCTTTGCAACTTGTTCCTTGGTAATCCATTTTTCTTCAACCATTCCATTAATTACATATTGGAAACGGTTTTCTAAACGCTTTGCATTTTCTTTCGAAAGCACCGGATCGTAAAAGCCAGGCGAGCGCAAAATACTTGCGATAACAGCAGATTGAGAAAGAGTCAGTTGGTTTACATTTCTATTGAAGTATTGCTGGGCTGCGGTCTGTACGCCGTAAGAACCTCGGCCGAAATAAATGGTGTTTAGGTAATTCTCAAATATTTGATCTTTGGTGAGCGAGTTCTCAAGTTTGATAGAAATTACTAACTCTTTTATTTTTCTCTGAATGGTTCGGCTTGGTGAAAGAAATGCAGTTTTTGCATATTGCTGAGTAATTGTGGATCCACCTTCGCCATTTAACGATCCAGATTTAAGGTTGTTAAATAGTGCGCGAGCGATACCGGTGACGCTAAATGCTTTATTTGAATAAAAATTACGGTCTTCTGCTGCAAGAACCGCGTTGCGCACATTTAGTGGAATGCTCGCAAGGGGAAGAATTTCGCGATTCTGTGCACCGATCCGTCCAATTTCGTGGCCGTTTGAATATTGAATAATTGTTGATTGACTATTTACATATGCATTCGGATCTGGAATGTCAACTGTGAACCATGCAAATGCAAAGAGTGTGGACGCCGCAACAAAGCCAAAACCGCCGATAAAGATTGCTGCACGAATTAGCTTCTGACGAATCATTTCTGAAGATTACACCGAGGCCCAATCATCATCCTCGAGGGTGCGTACACGACGGGGTGGCTTTCTCACAGTTCCATCACCTAATAGATATGTTGAGCAGAGATGGTTCCAAGAACATTCACGGCACACTTCGACTACATAGACGGAAAATTCGCCAAATTCCTTTTCCATCTCAAGTAATTCAGATGAGGTTTTTATTCGCCCTGAGAATTGTCCGAGTTGATCACCAAATGTGTACATGAGTTCTACAAGTGAATCTTTTTTGCAAACAGGGCAATTTCGTGAAGCTTTTTCGCCATGGTATTTCGCTGCCCGCATTAAATATGGATCTGCGTCACACGCATCGACAACGCCGCGAAAAAGGGCAAGCAACGTCGCTCGCTTATCTAGCGAATAGTCAATAAAGCCGCGCTTGGATTTCATGGTTCGAGAAGAATAATCCCCTTTTCTTATACTCTCTATTTATGACCTTCTGGGAACTCATACGCGACCGAAAGTTGGCGCGATTATTAAGAGTTCGCTGGACCGGCCAAATGACTGACGGCATATTTCAAAGCGCTCTTGCATCTTTTGTTCTTTTCTCTCCAGAGCGCCAAGCAAGTGCGGTGAGTGCGGCGACAGCATTCGCAGTTGTATTGCTGCCTTATTCGATTGTTGGACCATTCGTTGGAACAATTCTTGATCGCATCTCCAGACAGCGTGCAATTTTATTTGCCAATCTAACTCGCGCGGCAACACTTTTGGTGATTGCTACTTTTATTTTTCAAGGTCGTACAGGCGTTGATTTAACTGCTCTGGTATTGATTGCATTTGGTGTAAACCGATTAATTTTGGCTGGCTTATCAGCAGGTATTCCCTTAGTTGTCGAAAGTAAATCGCTCATTGCAGCCAATGCGTTAGCGGTCACTGGCGGATCTGTTTGGGTTGTACTTGGCGGCGGCATCGGACTTGGATTGCGTCGCTTATTAAATAGTGATGCATCGGCAAATCATGCAGATGCTTTTATTGTTTTAGTTGCAGCTATGTTCTTTCTCATTGCTGCTCTTTTTGCAGCGATTCTGCGTAAGAATGAAATTGGTCCCCTCGAGCACGAGGTAATTGATGGAAGTTTTTCTCAGGGGCTCATTGAAATGCGAGAAGGATTTAAATTCTTAGGTAAACACACAGACGCTGCGCGCGGAATCGCCGCAACAGCGATTCATCGTGGAGGGCTAACGGCGCTAACGCTTACTGCGTTATTACTAGAGCGAAATTCATTTCACGATCCAGCCGATAGTGAAGCAGGGCTAGCGGGATTGAGTTTTACATTAACTATTGCAGCTATCGGATTTACGGTCGGAGCAATTGCAGCGCCATTTGGTGTCAAGAGATTTGGTCGACATCTTTGGATGAGATACGCACTTTTGCTTAGCTCCATTGGTCCATTATTTTTAATAATTTCTCGAAACCAAGTAACGCTGGCGCTAGCTGCATTCTTTGCTGCACTTTTTGGCCAAAGCCTCAAAGTTACAAACGATGCGCTCGTGCAGTCAAAAATCGATGATATTTATCGAGGAAGAGTTTTCTCTGTTTATGACGTCGTTGTTAATGGTGCAATTGTCACTGGTGCACTTATTGCAGCATTTGTTTTACCAATAAGTGGTGATAGTTTCATGCTCCCAGCGCTTGTATTTGGTTCCTATATCTTCTTTGCGCTTTATATCTTGCGAGCTAAAGTTTTCTTTCTTCCCACCACTTAAGTAGTTCGGCAGTTGCGTGCTCTTGCCCGAGTGGGCCATTTTCTAGGCGCAGCTCAAGTAAGAAATCCAACGCTTTTCCAACATCCGAAGATGGTTTGAGGTTAAGAAGTTTCATTACTTGTGCACCGTCGAGATCGGGGCGAATCTTTGAAAGCTCTTCTTCTTCCATAAGTTTCTCAATGCGTGCTTCGAGGCTGTCGTAAGTTGCGGCAAGCCGGGCTGCTTTCTTTGCATTTCTTGTTGTGCAATCTGCGCGAGTAAGTACATGGAGATGAATTAATAATTCGCCAGCATCTCGAACATATCGACGCACTGCTGAATCTGTCCATTCTCCATCACCATAACCGTGAAAACGTAGGTGGAGAGCAATGAGAGTTTCAACGTCGTCAATAGTGTTGCCGTCAAAGCGAAGCGCTTTCAATCGAGCTTTTGCAAGCCGCGCACCAACAACTTCGTGATGGTGAAAGGAGACTCCGCCGCCTTCAATGAGTGCGCGCGTTTTAGGTTTTCCAATGTCGTGCAATAAAGAGGCAAGACGAATTAAGAGATTTGGTCCGCCTAATCGATCTTCATGTTCAATCGCCTGTTCAAGCACGGTAATCGAATGTTCGTACACATCCTTATGGTGATGGTGTTCATCTATTTCAAGTCGCAATTTCGGAATTTCAGGAAGAACTATTTCGGCAAGTCCAGTGTCAACCAGAATTGTTATTCCTATGCGGGGACTCTTAGACATTAACAACTTCGTAAATTCATCACGTACACGTTCTGCAGAAATAATCTCTATGCGCTTCGCCATATCTTTCATCGCGGCTATTACATCTGGAGCAATTTCAAAACCAAGTTGGCTTGCAAAGCGCGCAGCTCGCATCATTCGAAGTGGATCATCGGAGAATGAATCTTCAGCTTTTCCGGGGGTGGTAAGTACTTTCTTTGCTAAATCACTAAGCCCATTAAATGGATCAATAAATTCTGGGTTCGCTCCGGTTAGTTCTAGCGCCATTGAATTGACTGTGAAATCACGCCGCGACAAGTCGCCTTCAATATTTTCACCGTACACAACTTCTGGTTTGCGGCTGTTAGCGTCATAAGTTTCACTTCGATACGTAGTTACTTCAACTGTTGTGTCACCGCGTTTACCTGCAACAGTTCCGAATTCAATTCCTGTATCCCACACACTTTCTGCCCAATCGCTTAATATTTTTTTACTTTCTTCGGGGCGTGCATTCGTTGTGAAATCTAAATCGTTACCGAGTCGACCTAAAATTGCATCACGCACCGGTCCGCCAACTAAAGCAAGGCGGAAACCTTTTGCAGCAAATGCATGTGCGAGTGAACTAGCAAGGGGTGCCCGCTCAATCAGAGAACGAATCGCAAGTTCTCCCGCGGCACCAAGTTCGGCGCGATGTTGGCTAGTCACAAGAGTTAAGGTTAGAGCAGTACCCTTGCTCTATGACCCCGGCACCTAGTGCGGGCAGCGAAGGTACGAAGAAAAAGCGCAGGCGTAAACGCCCCGCAAATCGCGCCCCACAGAACTCAACTCCTGGCGCACCCTCACAAGATGGTGCAAAGGCGAAAAAACCAAAACAGCCTTATGCAAAGCGCGTTGATGAAGTAAGCGCGGGTGGGCTCGTTATTGATACATCTGGAAAGAATGGACTCCTCATTGGGCGTATCGATCATAAAGATTCGACAGGAAAAAGAATTCTTTGGTCGCTTCCAAAGGGCCATATAGAAGAAGGTGAAACTCCCGAAGTAGCTGCAATGCGCGAAGTTGCAGAAGAAACTGGAATTCAATCTTCAATAGAACGCTCACTAGGTGTTATTGATTTTTGGTTTATGGCCGGCGGAAAAAGAATTCATAAAACTGTTCACCACTTTTTATTTAGCGAAACCGGAGGAGTTCTAACTCCTCAAGAGAGTGAAGTAGATGAAGTAGCTTGGTTTCCACTTAATGAAATTGTTGAGAAGCTTGCATACCCCGATGAAAAGAAATTAATTGCACGGACTGGTGCAACAGAATGAAAAAAATTGCATCTTTCTTACTCGTGTTAGTTGCCGGCCTGTCGTTTATTTCTGCAACTCCCGCACTCGCTGAAAATGCACCAATCATCATTGCCGACAAACCACACCAACTATTTAACGGAACTTTTAGAGATGATGAACTCGCAACGTCTCTACTCCCTGATGGGAAACTTGGTTCGCGAGTTTTTAGCCCCCCACGTGGAATAAATACTTGGGTTATAGATGGACGACTCCTTGATGAAGTAGCAGCAATGACTGATGGCTACATTCTTGAGAACAAGAAAGAAGGTGTCGGTGCACTCGCTGCAAAATCATGGCTGACTCGTTTAGCGCTCAGTACCGGCGGCGATCATATAAATGCACTTGCTTACGGCAATCCGGATATCGCAATCGCGCGTTCATTAGCGCCGAGTGAATTTACTTTTTATTTAGCTTACGGGAAAACAGAAGTGGAGAAGCAATTAAAGCGCAAAGTGACAACAGATCAATTAACTGTCACCGGTACTTCAAATATGAGCGCGCTTCTAAAGAAAGATTACACACAGAGTCGTCAATCGCTTTCCAAACTTTCTACTGTTATCTACACCCCTGAAGTTGAAGCGGTGCGAGCAAATTTATCGGTAGTGCTTAATCCTTTTATGAAAAGGGAAGATCGTGAAGTTTTTACAAATGACGCGGTGGAAAGCGTTATGAAGTATGTAAATAAACTGCGCGTTACAAACGGTCAATACCAGCTCACTTCAAAAGAAGTTAAAGTGCCGATTACATTGACAAATGATTTTGATTCTCCAGTAACGCTCTTTTTGACACTGTCGCCGCAAAACTCTCGCGTCCAAGTTGGAAGTGAATTTAAAGTGACAATTGCAGCTAAATCACGCTCGCAGTTAGCCGTTCCATTCACTGTCATCGCTCCTGGTGCAACCACGGTAATTGCGCAATTTACAAACGACAAAGGTCAAAAAGTCGGTAAGGAAGCAGTTCTCACTCTTAATCTTTCAATTTTTGATTCGCGCGTAGCTTGGTTTACATCTGGCGCGGGCATACTTCTCTTATTGGCTGCAATTACGCAGACAGTTCGAAGAATTCGTAGGTCTCGTGCATGAAGACTCATGATTTATTCCGCGCATCAGGCGTGATGGCTATCGGAACAATCCTTTCGCGAATTACAGGTTTTGTTCGGGCCATTCTCGGAGTTGCGGTCCTTGGCACCGCGCTACTTGCAGATACATACAACGTCGCGAACACAATGCCAAATATTTTGTACAACTTATTAGTCGGTGGGGCGCTTACGGCGGTCTTTGTTCCGCAATTGGTACGTTCTTTTGCAGATCATGACGGCGGCGAGGGATTTGCATCCAGATTGGTAACAACAATTTCTGGAATCCTGCTTCTTCTTGTAATTGTCGGAGTCATCTTCGCGTCTTCACTTGTTCATTTATATGCACCAGAATTTTCATCTCCTGGCTTTGAAGCGGAAAATCAAATAGCAATTGCATTTACTCGTTATTGCTTGCCACAAATATTTTTTCTTGGGTTATTTACGATGCTTGGACAGATCGCCAATGCACGGGGATCTTTTGCGCCACTGATGTGGGCGCCTATCGCCAATAACCTTGTAGTAATTGCGGTTTTCTCAGGTGTACTTATTGTTCAACACTCACTTTCGATTTCAACAATTACAGATTCTCAAATTCAATTACTGGGTTGGGGAACAACTCTCGGAATTGTCGTCCAAGCACTTATTTTGATTCCTGTTGTATTGCGAAGTGGAATTAAATTAAAACTCAAATTTGGCGTTGAAGGACTTGGAAAATCTTTCACACTTGCTGGTTGGACTCTGATCTACGTTCTAATTTCACAACTCGGATATTTAGTTACAGTTAACGTGGCAACGACTGCAGCGGTACAAAGTTCACGCGAAGGACTCACAACAGGTGTGGGCTTTACACCTTTCACAAGTGCTTACTACATCATGCTCTTGCCGTATTCAATTGTCACGATTTCGATTGTTACCGCTCTTCTTCCTCATCTTTCAAAACTTGCAATTGAAAAGAAAGTTGAAGATGTAAAGGTTCAACTTATCCGTGCCATTCGCATGTGTGGCGTCGTAACTGTTCCTAGCGCTGTTGCGCTCTTTCTCTTTGGGCCTCTTATGACCGAAGTTTTATATTTTGGAATCAGCTTGGAAGATGCCAGATATATCGGTTATGTCCTCTCGGCTCTGAGCTTTGGGTTGGTGGCCTTTTCTATCAACTTAATCTTGATACGAGGATTCAATGCTTTTGAAGATACAAAAACTCAAGTAACTTCAATTTTCGTCATTAACCTTATTTCAGTCCTTTTCTCGTACATATTCTTATCGCTGCTCCCAAGCCAATATGTAACTATCGGGCTCGGTGCTGCATTTTCAATTAGTTACATTGTTGGATTATTTATAACCATTTCACTTCTAAAAAAACATACCGGAAAACTTGAGCTGCGATCCGTTGGCAAGCAGCACCTTGCACTTTTCGTAGCCGCACTCGTTGCAATGCTCCCGTTTTATGCAATTTCATATTCTCTCAATTGGACCAATGCTCACCAAACAACACTTTTGGGTGTCATTCATCTCGCTTTTGTCCTCGTCAGTGGTGGAGCTCTCTATTTATTATTCGCTTACCTTTTTAAGATTTCTGAAGTTCGCGCTGCCCAGGAGTTTCTTAGCAAGCGATTAAAGAAGTCTAGGTAAGGTAGGAACATGGTTAAAGATCTCGTCATTGTTGGTTCTGGTCCTGCTGGATACACCGCAGCAATTTACGCAGCGCGCGCGCAGTTAAATCCCATCGTGTATGAGGGTTCAGTTACTGCAGGTGGTGCGCTTATGAATACAACTGAGGTTGAGAATTTTCCCGGCTTTACAGATGGAATCATGGGGCCCGATCTCATGGACAACATGCGCAAACAAGCAAAGCGATTTGGTGCAGAATTAATTACCGATGATGTTGTTGAAATAGATCTAAAGAGCGAAATTAAAACAATTAAAGATGGGTCTGGAAATACGGTTCAAGCTAAAGCGGTAATTCTTGCTACTGGATCTGCATATCGCGAAATTGGATTAGAGAACGAGAAGCGACTTTCTGGACGTGGAGTTTCCTGGTGCGCCACATGTGACGGGTTTTTCTTCAGAGATCAGGTAATTGCAGTTGTTGGTGGTGGAGATTCCGCTGTTGAGGAAGCAACATTCTTAACAAAGTTCGCATCTAAAGTTGTGCTGATACACCGCCGTGATTCACTTCGCGCATCAAAAATTATGGCTGATCGCGCTCTTTCAAACCCAAAGATTGAAATGCTATGGAACACAGAAGTAACTGATGTTCTTGGCGCAGAAAAAGTTGAAGCCCTTGCGCTCCGAAATACTGTTACAGGCGAAGAATCAAAGCGTGATTTCACCGGTCTATTCGTTGCTATTGGCCATATTCCGCGCAGCGAACTACTGCTTAACCAAATCGACTTAGATGCTGAAGGGTATGTAAAAGTTGAGGGCCAATCCACTCGCACAAATCTCAAAGGCGTCTTTGCATGCGGAGATTTAGTCGACCACACCTACAGGCAGGCGATTACTGCAGCAGGTACTGGTTGTCAGGCGGCGTTAGACGCTGAAAAATTCCTGTCTCACTAGTAACCTTCCCTCATAATCACATTTAATTAACGATATTTTTCTTAGGGGTCACCATGGGCGCACCATCAGTAACAGCAGCTAATTTCGATGCAGAAGTTTTAAAGAGCAGCACACCTGTTCTCGTAGATTTCTGGGCTGAATGGTGTGGGCCTTGCCGAGCAGTTGCACCAATTCTTGATGAGATCGCTGCAGAACACGGCGACAAGTTGAAGATTGTAAAACTCAACACAGATGAAGAATCAGCCCTTGCAATTAAGTACGGAGTTACTTCAATTCCAATGCTTAACGTTTATGTAAATGGCGAAGTGGTTAAGACAATCATCGGTGCAAAGCCAAAGCCAGCTCTTCTTAAAGAGCTCGAAGCATTCATTTAGTCTTTAAAGGTTAATAACAAGTGAAAGAGCTTTCTCCTGATGAGATTCGCTCGTTTCAACAAGAACGCGGTTTATCTGTAACTGGCGAACTAAACGATGCGACCAAACGTGCACTAGAAGAAGCGCGCTGGAAACTCGGTGATCGTTCACTTTATTTACAACCATCTCCAATGATGCATGGAGATGATGTGGCAGCACTTCAATCTCGATTAACTGAAATGGGATTTAATTCCGGACGCGTTGATGGAATCTACGGAGAAAAAACAGAGGGCGCAGTTAAGGAA
>CAFBLW010000023.1_pt1 | contig 11270 bp, 14 predicted proteins | sample 7268291 | NCBI WGS metagenome assembly CAFBLW01 (sample SAMEA6814045, study PRJEB35770) | uncultured Candidatus Planktophila sp. | biome: Freshwater; feature: Freshwater reservoir; material: water | place: Czech Republic | collected 2017-05-23 | depth 30m m
CGCTTTGAAGTCTTCTTTGGTGCAGCTTTTTTTGCTGCGCTCTTCTTCTTAACAGCCACATTTACTCCTTGGGTTATTCACGTTGCGCATTACCGACGCACTTGGATAGGAAAAGTTTAGCGCAGAGAATTGAGTAATTCGATTGCATGCGGAGCCAAGGCTCGCAGAGCTTTTCCGCGATGGCTCAAGGAATCTTTCTGTTCAGGTGACATCTGTGCGCATGAAATCTCGAAGCCCCTTGGCTTAAAAATTGGGTCGTAGCCAAAGCCGTTCTCACCCATAGGTGAATTTAATATTTCGCCCAGAAAGCGCCCCTCCTCTGTGTGCGTACGCCCGTCGGGAAGTGCAAGGGCTGCCACGCATGTGAAATGTGCGCCCCTTTCTTCTGCTGTTACATCCTTTAGTTGATCCAAGACTTTTTCATTATTTGCCTGATCGTTTCCATGTACTCCAGCCCACCTAGCCGAATAAATTCCAGGTGCACCGCCAAGAGCGTCGATACAAATACCGCTGTCATCAGCTATTGCTGCAAGTCCCGTTGCCTTACTCATCTGAGTGGCTTTGAGTAGAGCGTTCTCCTGAAAGCTAGATCCGGTTTCCTCAACATCACCAAGATTTGGAAATGAATCAAGTGAAATTAATTTGATTTCTCCTGGGGCAATTGCTTCGAGAATTCTTTGAAACTCAATAACTTTCCCGTGATTTCGGGTGGCAAGAAGTAATTTGTGTTTCATCTATTGCAAATTATTTTGTTAGCGCTGCGGACTGCTTTGCGCCCAACTCCTTGCAGCCAGTGACTGCTAAATCAAGAAGTGAATCAAGTAGCTCTCGGTCGAATGGAACACCCTCGGCTGTACCTTGAACCTCAATAAATCGTCCATCACCGCTGCAAACTACATTCATATCTGTATCGGCCCGCACATCTTCTTCATAGCAAAGATCGAGCATAGGAACACCATCAATGATTCCAACGCTCACCGCTGCAACTGAATCACTTAAAGGTTTGGAATTTTCTTTTATATGTCCTTCTTTTTTCGCCCACTTGATTGCATCTGCAAGAGCAACGTAAGCACCTGTGATTGCAGCAGTGCGGGTTCCACCGTCTGCTTGTAAAACATCGCAGTCAATGACAATTGTATTTTCGCCGAGTTCTTTCATATCTACGATTGCGCGAAGTGAACGACCTATAAGTCTTGAGATTTCCTGGGTGCGGCCGCCAAGTTTTCCTTTAACACTTTCACGATCAGATCGAGAATGCGTTGCACGTGGAAGCATTGCGTACTCTGAAGTTACCCAACCGTTTCCAGAATCTTTCAGCCAACGTGGTACCCCAGGTGTAAATGAAGCAACACAAAGAACACGAGTCTTGCCAAACTCAACTAGAACAGAACCTTCTGCATGGTCTAACCAATTGCGCGTTATCTTTATTTCGCGTAGATCAGTTACCGCGCGACCATCATTGCGTGCCATTTTTCTCCCTAGTTTGTTAAATCAGTATGTCGGACAGCGCCGACTTCTGGCCCAAGAAATCTGCGAGCCAAAACTTCAAATGCTCCAGAATCTCCTGTTGCCAAAAAAGTATGTTGCGGCGCATCTGCACTAGGCGCGCGCAGAAGAGAATTTTCAACAAGCGTTCTATATAAATCTTTAGCAGTCTCTTCCGCGCTAGATACAAGTGAGACTCCATTTCCCATGACATATGAAATTACACCTGTCAGTAGTGGGTAGTGAGTACATCCGAGTACCAAGGTATCTACTTCGGCTTTCATAACAGGCTCTAAATACTCACGAGCAATTTTTGTAATTGACTCCCCTGAAGTTTCACCACGTTCTACAAATTCAACAAATAACGGACATGCAATTGAAGTGATTTGTAATTGAGGTGCGGCTGCAAATGCATCGAGGTAGGCCTTTGAATCAATTGTTGCGCGAGTACCTATGACTCCGATTTTCCCCGAACGAGTTGCAGCAACCGCGCGGCGAACTGCCGGTTGAATTACTTCAATAACGGGAACTGAATAACGCTCACGTGCATCACGTAACATTGCAGCACTTGCTGTGTTGCATGCTATTACTAGTGCCTTAACACCTTGATCAACTAGATAATCGAGAGTTTCAAGTGCGAATTCGCGAACTTCAGCAAGTGGACGTGGTCCATATGGACCGCGAGCGGTATCGCCAATATAAAGTGTGGATTCATTAGGAAGCTGATCCAAGATCGCTCGAGCAACTGTTAAACCACCAACTCCAGAATCAAAAATTCCGATAGGTGCGTTACTCATATGTAGAAGTCTACCTTGCAATAAAGCTAAGCCCAGAGAGTGCCGTCAAGGCCTTTCGTTGCTTCATCAATATTTGAGCCGTAAATTCCAGTAGAAAGGTATTTCCACCCTGCATCGCAGACGATAAATGCAATGTCTGCATCTTTGCCATCGCGAACAGCTTCCTGTCCCATTGCAAGTGCGGCATGCAAAATCGCACCAGTTGAAATACCAGCAAAAATTCCTTCAACTTCTAATAGTTCGCGAACGCGTCGCACAGAATCTTCGGCGCCAACGGAGAATCTTCTTGTCAGAACCGATGCATCGTAGAGTTCTGGAACAAAACCTTCATCAATATTTCGAAGTCCGTAAACCAATTCTCCATAACGAGGTTCAGCCGCGATGATTGCTACATCCGGCTTATTTTCACGTAAATAGCGACCAGCACCCATCAACGTTCCAGTTGTACCTAGCCCTGCAACAAAGTGGGTAATTGTTGGCAAATCTTTAAGAATTTCTGGGCCGGTACCCTTGTAATGAGCTTCTGTATTTGCGGGATTTCCGTATTGGTACAAGAAAACCCATTCAGGATTCTTCGCTGAAATTTCTTTTGCAACTCTCACAGCTTCATTAGATCCGCCTGCAGCAGGGGAAGAAATAATTTGCGCGCCCCACATTTCAAGAAGTTGTCTGCGCTCTGGGCTCGTGTTCTCTGGCATCACGCAGATAAGTTTGTATCCCCGAACTTTCGCCACCATTGCAAGTGAGATTCCTGTATTTCCACTTGTTGGCTCAAGAATTGTTGCGCCTGGTTTTAATAACCCACTTTTCTCAGCAGCATCAACCATTGAAATCGCTGTGCGATCTTTAATAGAACCAGTTGGATTTCTATCTTCCATCTTTGCCCAAAGACGAACATTTGGTGCGGGTGAAAGACGAGGTAAACCTATAAGAGGTGTATTACCGACGGATGCTTCAAGAGAATCGTATCTAGCCAAAATTAGCCACCGGCAACAGCAGGAAGAATCGTTACAGAATCTCCAGCCTTAATTTGCGCATCTAACCCACCAAGAAAGCGAACATCTTCATCATTGATATAAATATTTATGAAGCGACGCAGTGCACCGTTTTCAAGAAGGCGCTCACCAAGTCCTGGGTACTGCGAATCAAGATTTGTAATAATTGCAGAAAGGTTTTCACCTTCTGCGTTTACGCTCTTTTGTTCTTTAGTGTAAGGACGAAGGATTGTTGGAATTCTTACTTCAGCGCTCATATGCCAATTATGGCGAAAAAACCATTTATTCGGTAATTGAAACTTTTTCTTCAGTTACTACGCCATCGACAATGCGATATGAGCGGAATTCTGTTGCAGGTGCAATCTCTTTGCGTGTAGATACCAAGACATAGTGAGCGCCGGGCTCTCCTGCATATGCGATATCGGTGCGAGATGGGTAGGCCTGGGTTTCAGTATGTGAATGATAAATAACGACAATTTCTTCGTCGTTATCGTCGGCTTCACGATAAAGAGCCAATAAATCTTTTGGATCGAATTCATAGAAAGTTGGCGAGTGTGCGGCATTAACCATTGGCTTGAGTCGCACTGGCTTCCCACTTCCGATTGGACCAAGAATTGCGCCACAACATTCGTCGGGATATTCCACACGCGATTGCTCAATAATCGCGTCAACCATTTTTTGTGAAATTTCAAGCGTCATAAGAGTTAAATTCTATCGCTAAGAAATTGTTGCATCATCCATAAGAGCGAGCACGAGAGTTTCTTGTAGCCAACCTAGCCATGTATAAACGGTGTAAACAGCCGATAACGGATCATCAGGGGCGAGGATTTCTAAATCTTCATTTGTTTTAACACCAACATTTAATCGAACGCCAACTGCCAAACGAATATCGTTGAGCGCTCCAAGCCATGCATTTGCTAAATCGTGATCCAAATCAACAATGTTGTCTTCTGCGCTCTTTAAATACATCCGCATAGCCATTGCATGTGCCTGCTTTTTATTTCGTAGCGTTGACTCGGTATACCGTCGAAATTCTGCCGCATCTACTTCATCAGCATAGGCATTGGGTAACAGGCGATGCAGAACTTCATCTTCTGGCGGTGAATCGTGAGAAGTAATTCCGACCATCGCAGCAAGTGGATCATCATGACCGTGATCAACGCGTTCAGCTAATAACTCGATTATCTGTTCAGTCAGATTAATTAATATTTCTCGCTCGGACTGTGAAAATTCGGCAATGTACGAATTATTTCCGTGTCTGCGAAATCCTTCTGTGTTGCTCATATTTGATCACCGCGTTGAAGAGTTGCCCACAAACCAAATTCATGGAGTCTGGCAACATCATGCTCCATCTCTTCGCGACTTCCAGTTGAAACCACAGCTTTGCCTTCATTGTGAATCTTCAACATGATTTCGTTCGCCTTTGCTTTGGAGTAACCAAATAACTCCATCAATACATACGTCACATATGTCATCAGGTTTACGGGATCATCCCAAACAATGGTCACCCAAGGCTGATCGCCAGAAAAGATTGCTGCAATCTCTTCTTCAATTTTATCTGCGGTCTTAACCATTACCCAAGCCTAACCAATTTTCTTCCTATTTTACTATCGAAGAATAATTGAGAAAGGTTCACTAGATACAACTACAAAATTTGAATCACCGCTGATTTCTATTTGGTATGCCTGAACTCCACGGTTTGAAGTATCGGCTGGCTTATCCAAATTAAATCCAAAGGTTCCATCAGCTTGAGTTGTCACTGGCGCTCCAATGTTTTTCCAGACTCCAGCAACAAATTGCTTAAGTACAACCTGAACTCCACCTGCTCGCGGACTAACAACGCCTGTTATAGAAATTGGCGCCCCAACTTTGCCAACTAACGGTGCTGTAACGCTTATAAGCCTTGTCACTGAAATGTTTTCTTCATTACTGAGCGAATCCATCCGCTCCCAAGTTAAATCAGTTGCCAATCTGATTGTTGTAGCTTTCCCAAGAAGTACGGAAACTGAATAAGTTCCATCCGCTGCAGTAATTCCCTGTGCAAGAGGTCTCCAAGTGGTCTCAGCACCACTCTTACCTTCCAATCGCACGGGCACGCCTGACAATGGCAATTTATCTTCAAGTGTCAAAATTCCACTTATCGTCACAGGATTTCCATAGTCAATTAATTTCTTATCAACTGTCATAGAACTCAATACCTTTGCCGGCGCAATTGTTGAAGCAACATTTGCAATTGCCTGCAGTGCCAGCGGATCTTCCATTCCAAGAATCCACGTTGCTACTCCGCCAAGTTTGTATTTAGCCACAAGATTTGCGCGAGATGCATAGCTCTGCGCACTTTGATACCAAGCGGTTCGGGAAGCAGTGCAGGCGGTTGAAAGTCCACTCGCTGTATTTCCCGTATAAGTTTTTGTATACGTAAAGGTCATTTCATCATATTGCGGATTAAATGTAGGAACGGTTCCGTAACTTCCAGCGAGAGTAGGTGCTTCATTCATTAAAAATGTTGCAGCCTTTGCACCGACTTTGACGACGTTAACAAATTCAGTAGGACATACACCATCTACTTTTGTAACCCAGTCTTTTCCATATCCAGCTAGACCAATCCAAACCTTTGAAGCAGGTATTACCGACGTTGCATATTGAACAGTTTTTTCAACCCATGTGAGCGGGCCAATTGGACCAGGCTTACTTACCGAATAGTCATAAGTCATGATTCGCAAGCGATCGATGTATGTCGAAATTTTCGCCCATGCATAAACGTAATAGCCTGGATCTGTGGGAGTACCAGTTAATTGGTATGGCGTATCGATGGAAAGCAATTTATTGCGAGAGTGAAGAGAAGTACTTAACTCGGAAATAAATGCGACCCAAAGTGGTTCTGTTGTAACCCACGATGACCTTCCGTCAACAAAGGCGAAATTTTCAAAATCTAAATCAATTCCATCAAAATTATTAACTAAAACTAAATTTGTTATTTGATTTACAATTTTGGTTCTCACCTCTGGGCTCGCCAACGCTTTCGCTAAAACTAATTTGGTTGTTCCATCAGTAATTGTGGGAATTATTTTGTAACCTGCTCCTCGCAACGCTGCAAGCGGTGTCGCCATCGGAACGCTTGGATTTGACGGTGTGTACAAGTCTTTAATTGTTGGAGTCTTTGTAGTCGCGTTGTAGTTCAGGGTGTACCAAAAAGGCATTACCTCTTTAATCATGCTCGAACTATTTAGAGCGGCGGGTAAATAAGTTTTCATGTTGTAATAAGGAAGCCACGTTGTCAGAATTTTTCGAGGTTCTGCAGCGCTACTCGTAGGAGCGAGAATTGCACTGCTGACGAGAAAAGAAATAGCTGAAATTATTGAAATCAGTGACCGATTAAAACGGTTACTGATCTTTAGAGCCGCGAGGAAGGCCTTCATAAATTTCTTTGCACGTTGGGCAGATTGGATATTTTTCGGGGTCTCGTGAGGGAATCCATTTCTTGCCACATAAGGCTCGGACAGCTTTTCCCGTAACCGCAGATTCAACGATTTTTTCTTTCTTTACATAATGTGAATAACGGTCATGGCCACCATCTTCATCGTGTAAATCAGGACGGGTAAGAAGGTCGGTATCCGATTGAAGATCCTCACTTGATGAATCTCTTCTGAAAATACCCATGCACAAAAGGATAGTGGTGCAGGTAGAATTTAAAGATGAAGGACTTACTTCGCACCGCAGATTTATCGCGAGCTGACGTCGATTTACTACTCGATACGGCTTCGGCTTTTGCCGAGCATCCACTTCGTTCTGCAACTGCGCTAGCAAATAAGAGCGTTGCCATTTATATGACAAAGCCATCAACTCGCACCCGTTTATCTTCAGAGACAGCAGTTGCTCATCTTGGTGGCACTCCTATTTTTATTCGTGGAGATGAATTGCAGCTTGGCCGAGGTGAAACGATCGCTGATACTGCAAAAATAATTAGTGGCTACTGCGATGCGCTCATCATCCGTACTTTTGCGCAAGCAGATGTTGAAGAGTTAGGTGCAAACGCCTCTATCCCTGTTATAAACGCATTGACAGACGATGACCATCCAACTCAACTTCTTGCTGACTGGTTAACAATTCGGGAAAATTTTGGTCCAGATGTCAAAGGAAGAAAATTTGTTTATTTAGGCGATGGAAACAATATGTCGCACGCTTGGTTAATTATGGGCGCAATAATGGGCGCGCATGTTGTTGCTGCAACACCGAGCGGTAAATGGGCTCCATCAGAGCACATCATTGCAAAGGCAAAAGAAATTGCAGCAAAGACTGGTGCGACAATTGAAGTTTTACATGACCCAGAAGCGGCATCAAAAGATGCAAGTGTTTTATATACGGATGTATGGATGTCTATGGGTGATCCAGAATCCGAAAGAAGCGAAAAAGTAAAAGTTCTTTCACCATTTGCGGTAACAGATAATTTGATGTCTCTGACTGCTAAAGATTCAATTTTTATGCATTGCTTGCCCGCTCATCGAGGCGAAGAGGTAAGCGCATCAGTAATCGATGGACCCAAGTCAGTTATATGGCGCGAGGCCTATCACCGTCGTACAACCATTCAGGCCTTGCTTTATCACCTAACTCGCGGCGAACTCAAAGGGATTTAGCACTCTTCTCGCAAAAGATTTCTCAATCCGATAGCAGCAATCGGAGTTGGCAGGTAAAGTCTCACCATGCAAATAGCCGTTCCAAAAGAAATTCGTGAAGGTGAAAAACGCGTTGCGTTGGTCCCTGATGTTATTAATAAATTAACCAGACTCGGTCTCGATGTTGTCATCGAATCAGGAGCTGGAACTCATTCGCAAGGAACGGATGCCGAATACGAAAGTGCTGGGGCCAAGATTGTTAAGGGCGATGTACTAAAGAGCGCCGATGTCGTTCTCTCAGTTCAACCGCTAACACCAGCGCAGATGGGAACACTTAAAAAAGGCGCAATAACTATTTCATTTCTATCTCCAACTACTGCAGTGGATTCAATTGAAGCTGCTGCAAAAGCTGGCGTTACCGCGCTTTCACTCGAATTAGTTCCACGAATTTCACGTGCGCAGTCAATGGATGCACTTACATCGCAAGCGTTGTGCGCTGGCTATCGTGCAGCACTTGTTGGCGCCGAACTCTCACCGCGATTTTTCCCACTATTAATGACAGCAGCAGGAACAGTTACACCTGCGCAAGTTCTTGTTCTCGGCGCTGGCGTTGCAGGGCTACAGGCAATTGCAACAGCACGCAGACTTGGAGCAGTTGTCTCTGCTTATGATGTGCGACCAGCATCGGCCGATGAAGTACGTTCGATGGGCGCAGCATTTATTGAACTTGAGCTAGAAGCACTCGAAGGTGCTGGTGGTTATGCACGTGAGATGACGGAAGATCGCGCTGCTAAACAACGCGAACTTTTGACTCCTTACATTGCGAAGTCACACGTTGTTATCACAACAGCTGCTGTACCTGGACGCACTGCGCCAAGATTGATGACGCAAGCAATGGTTGATTCCATGGAGCCTGGAACAATCATCGTTGACCTTGCTGCTGAAACTGGTGGAAACGTTGAAGGATCAAAGCCTGGAGAAATTGTCACAACTTCCAAGGGTGTACGAATCTGGGGCGGCAAGGATGTTCCAAGTCAACTTGCTTTCCATGCATCGAGTTTGTACTCACGAAATGTTGTAAATCTTTTGACGCTTCTCACCAAGCCTGAGAAAGATGGAACACCACTTTCGTTCGACATTAACTTTGAAGATGAAATTATTGCGGGTGCAACTCTCACCCACAACGGAGAACGTCGTGGAGGTAATAAGTAATGGACGCAATCGCAATCATTTCGATCTTTGTTCTGGCGGTATTCGTAGGTTTTGAAGTTGTATCAAAGGTTTCTTCAACCCTTCACACGCCACTTATGTCAGGTGCAAACGCAATCCACGGTGTAATTCTTGTTGGCGCAATCATGGTTTGTTCACATAGTTCAACAACTCTTGAACTCGTTCTTTCAGTCATTGCCATCGTGCTAGCAACTATCAACATGATTGGTGGGTTTGTTGTTACAGACCGCATGCTCGAAATGTTCAAGGGTAAGAAAGGAGCAAATAAGTGAACCAATCTTTGTACGACCTTATCGGTCTAGCTGCTGGCGTTTGCTTTATTCTCGCTCTTAAAGGTTTATCTCACCCAAAGACTGCTCGTCGCGGAAATATCATCGGTGCAATCGGAGCAACAATTGCAACCGTTGTAGTTTTCTTTAAGCCACCAATCCATAATCTGGGTTGGATACTTAGTGCGATCGCAGTTGGCGCAGCTATTGGTGTTCCTGCTGCTCGTAAAGTTCAGATGACACAGATGCCTCAGCTTGTTGCACTCTTTAACGGTGTTGGTGGCGGTGCAGCGGCACTGGTTGCAATGGTGGAATATCAAGCGCTGGGTGCTGAAGCTACGACTGCCGAAGTTATCTTCACTGTTTTTACTGTTGTTGTCGGTTGTGTTTCATTTAGCGGTTCGGTCATTACATTTATGAAGCTTCAAGAGCTAATGACTACTCGTCCTGTTGTGTTCCCTGGCGGGCGATTCTTAATTGCTGCAACTCTTGCGGCAGTTCTTGGTTCATCCGTGTGGGTAGTAATCGCACTTGGAACAACTCCCCTATTAGTCCTTGCAGCTCTTTCTCTACTTTTTGGAATTCTCTTTGTTCTCCCAGTTGGTGGCGCAGATGTTCCGATTGTTATTTCACTACTTAATGCATTTACTGGTTTAACAGTTGCCGCAAGCGGTTATGTATTGCAATCGACACTTCTCATCATCGCTGGAACTCTCGTTGGTGCGTCCGGAACAATTCTGACTCGCCTTATGGCTGATGCAATGGGACGTTCACTCTTTGGAACACTATTTGGTGCATTTACCGCTAAGCCGCAAGATCTTGCGGGTGCTGCGGAAGAGCGTCCAGTTCGTTCTGGGTCACCGGATGACGTTGCAATTTTGCTTAACTATGCACGCCGCGTCGTTATCGTTCCGGGATTTGGTTTGGCAGTTGCGCAAGCACAGCACACCGTGCGCGAGTTAGCGGACTTGATGATCTCCAAGGGAATCGATGTCGCTTACGGAATTCACCCAGTTGCAGGTCGTATGCCAGGACACATGAACGTTCTGCTTGCAGAAGCTAATGTTCCTTACGATCAATTAGCTGAAATGGATGAAGTAAATCCAACATTTGGTCAGACAGATGTTGCCATTGTTATTGGAGCAAACGACGTTGTTAATCCAGCGGCGCAAACCACTCCGGGATGTCCAATTTACGGAATGCCAATTCTTGAAGTTTCACATGCTGCAAATGTAATTTTCTTGAAGCGCTCGATGCGTCCAGGATTCGCGGGAATTGAAAACGAACTTCTATACGATCCAAAGACAATGTTGCTTTTCGGTGACGCAAAGGCATCACTTACAAAGGTTGTTAGTGCGCTGAAGGCGCTTTAACCGACTAGACCTTTTTCTCTTGCATCTCTGTTGGAGCGTTGTGAACATCGAGAATCTCGCTCGCAGTTGATGGCTTGATGTCACCGCTCAACTTATCTGTGCGCTGAATTGGCTGCTTTGGCTTTGCATCTTCCTTGTAAATTGCAGGAATTGATCCAAGAAGACCTTTTTGGAAATCTTCGAAAGCATCTAAAACTTCGCGCTTAGTATTCATTACAAATGGACCCATCCATGCAACGGGTTCCTTGATTGGTTGACCGCCAAGAATGAAGAGTTCAAGGTTCGGAGAACGATTTTCTTGTTGGTTAGCGGCGCGAATAACGATGCTGTCTCCATCACCGAAAACTGTCAGCTGACCCATTTGAATTGGTCGCCCTTCATCGCCTGCAAAACCAAAACCTGACATCGCATACACAAGGGCGTTGTAATCCTTGCGCCATGGCAATCTAATTTCTGCACCAGGTGCAACAGTTGCGTGAATTAAAGTAATTGGTGTTTGGGTCGTTCC
>CAFBLW010000024.1_pt1 | contig 11229 bp, 11 predicted proteins | sample 7268291 | NCBI WGS metagenome assembly CAFBLW01 (sample SAMEA6814045, study PRJEB35770) | uncultured Candidatus Planktophila sp. | biome: Freshwater; feature: Freshwater reservoir; material: water | place: Czech Republic | collected 2017-05-23 | depth 30m m
AGAAGCGGAACGTATGGATTTGAGCTCACGCGGAAATCCTAAGCCGAGGCAAGGGGTGCTTCCTACCTTGCTTCCTTGTGGGCAATGTGAACTGCGACAACTCCGCCGGTGAGGTTCTTCCAGGTCACGCGCTTCCAGCCAGCGGCCTCGATCTTGGCGGCGAGCGCCACCTGATTTGGCCATGCCCGGATTGATTCAGCTAGATAGATATATGCATCTGGGTTGGATGAACTCTTGCGGGCTATCCATGGCAGGGCGCGCATTAAGTAATTAGAGTAAATAGTGCGAAATGGGCGCCAGGTTGGGCTCGAAAATTCAGCGATAACCAAACGGCCGCCCGGTTTTACAACTCGAAGGGCTTCCTTAAGCGCCTTCTCGGTGTCATTGGTATTTCGAAGCCCGAATGAAATTGTAAATACATCAAATTCATCGCTTAGAAATGGAAGGTTAAGAGCATCGGCCTTGGTAAATGGCAGATGTGGCCGAGCCTTTCGGCCAGCTTCTAACATCCCTTCGGAAAAATCAGCCGGGATGACATCTGCTCCGGCTGCGGCCAGCGGTTCTGAGCTTGAGCCTGTACCTGCTGCCATATCCAAAATCTTTATTCCAGGTTTTGGCCCAATAATCGCCGTGGTTGCTCGGCGCCAAGCTTTGGTCTGACCCAGGCTGAGCAGGTCATTTACCAAGTCATAGCGCTTAGCCACGCCATCAAACATCGCAGCAACTTCAGCCGGATTCTTATCCATATTGGCGCGGGACATGAGCACATTCTCTCTGAGAGTAGGCTCTGCCACAACTTAGGAGGATCTTTTGACTATATATAACGAACAAGCTCGAGGATCACTACGTCAGGCCGTTTTTCCACGTAGTTCGGCGCTAACTCAAGCACTCTTTGTCATTGGTGGCGTTGCCTTCATTTCGGCGCTCGCCCAAATTTCAATTCCTGTTCCTGGATCTCCAGTTCCTGTCACCGGTCAAACTCTTGCCGTGCTTCTTATCGGAACCACATATGGCGCCAGACTCGGATTTATAACTTTCGCAACATATCTTTTAGCAGCAATTGCAGGGGCGCCAATATTTGCACCTTCAGAGACTCTTCCAAGTTACGGCCTTGCTCGTTTAACAAGTGCAACTGGCGGTTACTTAGTCGGAATGCTTGTGGCTTCTTATGTACTTGGTTTTCTTGGTGATCGCAAAGCTGATCAAAAGTTTAGAACTTCATACATTGCACTTTTATCTGGCACTGTAATTGTTTTTGCTTTCGGCCTTACATGGCTTCACTATTCACTCGACATGACATGGGCAAAGACCATTAGCGCCGGGCTAACTCCATTCATCTTTGGCGAAGCGCTAAAGATTGCAATCACTGCTACTTCCCTTCCACTTGTTTGGAAGAAGATTTCGCAGAAACTTAATTAATACTTTCCCTTGAGATAAATGCCTTCCCTAGTTCCGGTAACTTCTGTTCGCCTTGGCGAACACTTGCCGCTTCTTGAATTACTTCCTTCAGATTCTCCAGTCTCATGGGTGCGCGGTGGCGATGGGCTCGTTGGCTGGGGAACTTATGCAAAAACCACGGTGCGCGGCGCAGATAGATTTGATCAAGCACGCAAATGGTGGCATAAGCAGTTAGAAACTTTCTCAGTATCGAACGCCGTCCAAACAAGTGGAACTGGGCCAATACTTTTTACATCATTCTCTTTTGATCCTAATGAAGAATCGGTTTTGTTGATTCCAAAAATTATCGTTGGTATGCGCAATGGAAATTCGTGGATAACCTGGATTGGAAACGGTGCTCAGCCGGAATTGCTTGAAAAGAAGGAAAATGTAAAAAGTAATCATTTCTCATGGGGCGAAGGAAGTATTAGCTCTACAGATTGGCAGGGCCGAGTTGCAGATGCAATCAAGGAAATTTCAGATTCCTCCCTTGAAAAAGTTGTTCTCGCGCGCGACTTAACAATCACAGCGACAGATGAAATTGATCCGCGTGAAATTCTGCGCCGCCTCAGCGCTGAATATCCCTCTACATGGACTTTCGCTGTCGATGGTCTTGTTGGCGCTACCCCTGAGTTACTCCTGCGACTATCGCGTGGAATGGTTACATCACGAGTTCTTGCAGGAACTATTAGCAAGACGGGTGATGATGAAAAAGATTTAGCACTTGCCGCATCTCTTGCACGTTCTTCAAAAGATCTCGAAGAACATGAATACGCCGTTCGCTCTGTTGGAGATGCCCTTGAACCATTTTGTGCTTCAACAAATGTTCCCGAATCACCTTTTGTTCTGCACCTAGCAAATGTCATGCATCTTGCAACAGATGTAACTGGCGCGCTCATTGAGTCAAAGCGCGATATAGATTCATTTTCGATTTTGGAAAAGTTGCATCCCTCAGCCGCTGTTTGCGGAACCCCTACAAATGCGGCGGCGCAAGTTATTGCAAAAATTGAAGGAATGAGTCGAGGACGTTATGCAGGTCCAGTCGGTTGGATTGATGCACGTGGTGATGGCGAACTTGGCTTAGCTCTTCGGTGTGGACAAATAACAAAAAATGTAATTCGAATTTTTGCCGGGTGTGGAATTGTGTCGGGTTCAAACCCAGAGAAAGAGTTGCTTGAAAGTAACGCAAAGTTTGCGCCCATGCGCAGCGCCTTAGAGTGAATCCATCTTCGCGTAAAGGTTTTTAAGAAAATCAGCGTTTGCTTCGCGGTCAGGAACTTCAATCTCGATTACTGAAATTCCATTTATTGGTTCCGATAAATCTTGATGAAGCTCGGTAAGTTTTGAAATCTTTTTTGCTTTTACGCCAAGTGCCGAAGCAATTGACACGAGATCCATACCGTGTGGAGTGCCAAATACTCTTTCGAATCCATGTGCCCCTCTCGCAGGTAGGGTTGAAAAGATTCCTCCACCGTCATTATTAATTACATAAATCTTTAAATTAATTGCACCTTTGTTCACAAGACCGGTGAGGTCATGCAGGAATGAAAGATCACCAAGAATTGCAATAGTTTTCTCGCGGTTAGCTGCAATGCCAAGCGCCGTGGAAATATTTCCATCGATTCCAGCAAGTCCTCGATTGGCAAAGGTATCGACACCACTTCTTGCGGTTGCAAATCCTTCGATATCTCTAATTGGTCTCGATGAAGAAATGTAGAGAGATGTGTCAGCTGGAATCTTCGAAGCGATTTCGCGCCCTATAAGTTGTTCAGACCATTCTGAAATCTCACTTATGACTTTCGCTGCACGCTGCGAAAGTTTTTCCCACTTGGCAACCCAATCTGGATCAACTGGTGAAACATCAAGATCAGGAAGAGCGGTAAAGCGCTGGTCTGCCATTCGATCTGAATCAACAGTTGCCATTCGAGGATCAATGACAATGGTTTTGTATGCCATCGAGATAAGTGAGTTGATGGATCTAGAAAGCGTCGTACGACCAATCACAACGACTGTATCTGGAGTTAAAACTTTTAGATTTGTCTTTGAGGTGAGAAAGACTGATGCATGCGAGATTGCGCCCTCAAATGAAAGTGGGTCTTCACTGATAACTGGCCAGCCAAGTTTTTCTGCAAATGTCTTAATCTCATCAACGCTAAAACCTGCTCGATCGTGACCAATAACAAGTACACCGCGATTGCTTTTTGGGCGAAGAGTTCCTGGTTTCTTGCGGTCAAAAACTTTCGGTGGTGTGATTTTTAAACCATCGAGCCATGAAGAATCAGAATCTCCAATGAGTGGTTCATCGAATTGAATATTTAAATGTACGGGTCCACTCTGTAAAGCGTTCAGCGGCAACTCCAGTGGAAATGCTGGTCCAGATACATCTGCAAAATAGCGAACAGCTTTACCAAAAATTCGAGCTTGCTCAGTTGTTTGATTAGCACCGGTGCGACGAAGTTCTGCAGGTCTATCTGCTGTGATTACAAAAAGTGGAAGATTCGAATGTGAGGCCTCAAGTACTGCAGGGTGAAAATTTGCAACTGCTGTGCCACTTGTGCAAATAACGGGAACTGCGCGCTTTGTAGCCTTAGTAATTCCAAGTGCAAAAAAAGCTGCAGTACGCTCGTCGATTTTCACATGCAGTTTGATCAGCCCTTTTTCTTCGGCAGCAAATAGTGCAAGAGTCAGAGGAGCGTTCCTTGACCCCGGTGAAATAACGGCATCTGTAATGCCAGCTTCAATAATCTGCCGGACGATTACCCGGGCTAACTGCGTTGATGCACTCATGCAATTAACTCCCAAGTCTTCATAACCCGATCTTGCCACCACTTGTATCTTTCTGGCGAAACGTCGAGACCGTCAAAGTTTGGTTCAATTTCTCTCACCAAAATTTCTCCATTACTTATTTCATGGGTTCCTATGTCGGCTGACATGAGAGAACCGGTAGCAAGGCCACAATCAAAGCTAAGTTCTGGAAGTGCTGCTGCGAGCTTTAGCCCTGAAGAAATTCCCACTGCACTTTCCAACGCACTCGAAACCACAACTGGAAGTTTGTGGTGAGCTGCGAGCTTTAATGAATTTGAAATTCCTCCGAGTGGCGAAACTTTGAGCATCAAAATATCGATCGCTTCATGCAGATCCACCTCGAATGGATTTGCAGATTTTCGTAAAACTTCATCGCCAGTAATTTTGACTTCACCGCTTAACGCGCTCTTTAACTCCCGAAGTTCGCCAACGCTTGCCACCGGTTGTTCGACATATTCGAGTGCACCGATGGAATCTTGCACTTTCTTTAAATTTGAGAGTGCTTCTGCAACGTTCCAACTTCCATTTACATCGATTCGTATTTTCGCATCCGAATCAATTTTCTTCACTGCCTTAATTCGTTGAATATCTGCGTCAATGTCAGAGCCGACTTTTATTTTCACCGTTCTGCATCCCGGAAAGCGACCCAAAATTCGTTCAATTTCATCTTCCGAATTTACTTCTGGAAGAGTTGCGTTCACGCTAATTGAATTACGAAATTTCTCAGGTGGCTTAACGGTTGCCGATTCAATTGCTGATTTGAGCCACTGCGCGGATTCTTCTGGTGAATATTCTAAGAATGGCGAAAACTCTCCCCAGCCGAACTCACCTTTAAAGATCGCAACTTCTCTGGAGGTTACGCCACGAAATTTTGTTCGCGTCGGAAGTGCAACGACGCGCATACTTTCAAAGAGTTTTGCAGACATAAATTATGGGCGCTTTGGAAACTTTCCAAAATTAGGAGCTCGCTTCTCTTTATAAGCATCACGACCTTCTTGGCCCTCTTCGCTTAAATAAAATAGAAGAGTCGCATCGCCGGCAAGTTGCTGAACACCTGCAGCTCCATCATCGACTGCATTCAAACTTGATTTAAGAAGTCGAAGTGCAAGTGGAGAATTTCGAAGCATTTCTCGACACCATGAAACTGTTTCTGCTTCAAGTTCTGCGATCGGCACGACAGTATTTACAAGTCCCATCTCCAAAGCTTCTTGCGCGTCATATTGGCGAGTCATAAACCATATTTCGCGTGCTTTCTTCTGCCCAACACTCGCTGCAAGAATGCTCGATCCATAACCCCCATCAAATGAACCAACCATTGGGCCTGTCTGACCAAACTTTGCGTTGTCAGCCGCGATGGTGAGATCGCAAACAACGTGGAGTACATGGCCTCCACCAATTGCCCAACCTGCAACCATTGCAACAACTGGTTTTGGTGTTCTGCGAATCTGTACTTGAAGATCTAAAACATTAAGACGTCCCACACCCTGTTTTCCAAGTGCATCTTCCCCGATATATCCATCATCACCACGAACACTTATATCTCCACCAGAACAGAATGCTTCGCTTCCTTCTCCAGTCAAAATAATGACGCCAACTTCTTGGTTATCGCGCGCAAGTGAAAATGCAGATTGCAATTCAATAATTGTTTCAGGGCGAAAGGCGTTACGAACTTCTGGGCGATTAATCGTAATTTTTGCAATGCCATCAGCGACCTGATATTTGATATCAGTAAAAGATTCTCCGCCAGGGCCGCTCGCCCACTTTGGGATTGTTCGGTCACCAAAATCACGCTTGATTGGCTTGCTCACGATTCCTCCATCTTTGACTACTGGCGATAGCCTACGCGTGCAATGGAGCAAACGTCACAACGAGAACTTCGCACGGTAGATCCCACGTGGACTCTTGCCGAGCTAATGGCACATCTCACTCAGGCCGTCACATCAAAGGGACCTGCCCTTGCCTTAACTCACAGCCAGAATAAATTTGTCGAGCCAGAGGTTTCCTTGGTTGTTTCAACAAGTGGAACTACAGGAATTAATAAAGAAGTGTTAATTAGTGCAAGTGCTCTTGTTGCAACCGCACAAGCTTCTAATAAATATTTGGGTGCTAAAACTGGCCAGAAATGGTCACTTCTACTTCCGCTCACACATATTGCAGGAATTAATGTATTGATGAGAAGTATTGAACTTGAATCAGAACCAATAGATCTGCGTAACGTCAAAGGCATTTATCCGCAAGCTGATTTCACAGCCATAGTTCCAACTCAACTTTATAGGGCTTTAAATGGCGAAGGTGATCTTCTAGAACATCTTAAGAAGGCAAAAGCTGTATTAATTGGAGGAGGAAAACTTTCGAGCCAATTAAGATCGCAAGCGCAAGATGCCGGAATAAAAGTAGTTGAAAGTTATGGAATGACAGAGACCACTGGTGGTTGCGTCTATGACGGTAAAGTGCTGGAAGGCACATCACTTGAAATTGGGACAGATGGGCGCATAAGAATTTCTGGAAGTTGCCTCGCTTCTGGCTATCTTGGTCGTGAAAATCTTTGGCAACAATCCTTTGATGGTAGATGGTTCACAACTTCTGATCTTGGAAAAATCGTCGATGGCAAACTCAAAGTAAGTTCCAGAACTGATGACATAGTTGTCTCCGGAGGGGAAAACATTTCATTGGTCGCTATAGAAAATGCAATCGCAAATGAATTCCCAAAGATTAACGTTGCCGCGTTTGCTATCCCAGACTCAGAATGGGGTAGTGCAATTCATATTGCTATTGCTGGAGAAAAAATTGCAGAAGAAAGTATTCAGGTTGTATTACAAGCTTCACTTGGTCGAGCATCCAAAGCAAAGGCAATTCACTTCTTAGATAGAATTCCAGTTGGAGCGCTAGGCAAAGTTGATAGAGAAAAACTGATTGAAATGGTGGAGAAGAAATGAATATCTGGATTCTTGGTGCCAGACCTCGAACACTTCCCGCAGCAGTTGCCCCGGTGGTAGTTGCAACTTCACTTGCACTTCCCGACTGGGATCCACTTAATGCAATTCTCGCGTTAATCGTAAGTTTGTCACTCCAAGTCGGAGTTAATTACGCCAATGATTACTCAGATGGAATAAAGGGAACGGATTCGGATCGAGTAGGTCCAACGCGAATTACCGCCTCAGGATTGGCAACACCAAGGGCAGTCAAGCGCGCTGCAATTATTTCTTTTATGGTTTCAGCAATGGCCGGGTTACAACTTGCACTCTCGACTTCACTTTGGCTGGTAGCCATCGGTGCTCTTTCAATTATTGCCGCGTGGGGATATACAGGTGGAAAGAACCCTTATGGTTATAAAGGTTTAGGAGAAATATCAGTCTTTTTATTCTTCGGCGTTGTTGCCACAGTCGGATCTTTCTACGTGCAAACAGAGAAAATCACTCTTCAAGTAATCATCGCTTCACTTCCTATGGGCTCACTTGCATGCTCTCTCTTAGCTGTAAATAACTTACGAGATCGAGAGAAAGATGCGCTAGTAAATAAACGCACTCTGGCCGTCCGACTAGGCGATTACAAATCTCGTATTTTTTATTCTTTGCTACTAATAAGCGCACACTTATTTGCACTGTGCACGCTACGGCCTGGGGTTGCCCTAACTTTATTAGCGCTTCCGATTACTTTTTCGCTGATTAAAAAAATCATGAGCGGTTTAAGCGGAGCTGCCCTCATCGAAGTTCTGGCCCAAACTGGAAAACTTCAACTTCTCTTTGCTTCATTATTTGCTCTGGGCTTAGCGCTCTAGATGGTCGATAAAGAGTTAGAATTTATCCATGATTAAACTTGAAGCGTTTCTTGTAGTTCTTTCATTTGCGCTTACTCTTTATTGTTTTATTGATTGTGCGCAGAAAGATGAAACGCAACTTCGCAATCTTCCAAAATGGGGTTGGCTGCTTGTAATTCTCTTTATATCGACCATCGGATCAATTGCTTATCTAATCGCTGGCCGCCCGAAGGGTAATAAGGGACCAAAAGGCCCTAAGCGACGCATTCTGCCACCCGATGACGATCCTGATTTCTTACGTAAACTTTAATTAAAGTCCTGAGTACGTGTGCTTTCCAGTTCCCCACACATTTACATAGACATAATTAAATAGAAAAGTTGATCCAGCGAATAAACAAAGCCATGCTGCTCTGCGGCCTTTCCAGCCAATAGTTACACGTGCATGTAAATATGCAGCGTACGCAACCCAAGTTATAAATGCCCAAGTCTCTTTTGGATCCCAGCCCCAATATCTTCCCCAGGCACTCTCTGCCCAAATTGCTCCGGCGATAACTGCAAAAGTCCAAAGCGGAAAGACAAATGCAACTAGACGATAAGAAAGTTGATCCAAAGTTTCCAAATCAGGAAGTCTCTTGGCCCATACTTTTCTTCCGCCTGTGCGTTCGGAATACTCAAGATACAAATAAGTTGCAGCAATAACGTTTGCGAGTAAGAAGACCCCACCCGAAATAATTGCTGCAGTTACGTGAATTACAAGCCAAGTTGATTTAAGCGCTGGCACAAGTGGCGCACTATTTCGATAGAGGAGAGTTATTGCTGTTCCAAGAGTTAGAAGTACGGCGAGAGATATAAAGAGTCCTAGCCAACGTAAATCATTCTTTCGGAGAGCAGCTAAATAAGCACCAGTAAATGCGAGAGCACCGGTAATCGAAAACTCATACATATTTCCCCACGGCACATGCTGCGCAGAGATTCCACGCGAAATTACCCCTGCGAAGAGAAGTAAGAAACCTAAAATCATCATGGCTGTAGCAATACGTGCAGCTTTTTCGGTTCTTTTGTAATCGAGAGTCTTCGTTAAAAGATTTCCCTTTGTGCTTGCTGTCGTTGCTGGTGCTTTGACAGCCCATGCTGTCTCATATGCATGGGCAAAAAATGAAAGTGTAAAAACGCCCATTGCCGAATAAACAAAGTAATTAGAAATGTATGCCCATGTTGTCTGCATTACTTCTCTCCCTTTATATATTCAGTTAACTTTGCAATTTCTGCGGCAAGTCCTGGGGCACCATTCTTTGCAAGGCCGGCAACTTCAATCTTTTTATCTTCATCAATTCGTACCCATATTCGTCGACGGCGACCAAAAAGTGATGCAAGCAGACCCAAGACCGCAACAATAGCGCCAACTAAAGCAAAATCTTTTCCAGGATCTGAAACCACTTGAAGATTGACCCACGGAGTTAGTCCTTCAAATGTGATTTCGCCCTCAGGAAATTTATAACTTTCTCCTGGTGTGAGTGAGCTCAGCGCAACTCTTTTCATCTTTGAAGTATCAATCCTGTAAACCGATTGGGGAATTCCAGAGTCGAGTCCTAAATCACCAAGCCACGCAGAAAATAAAAGTTTTGGACTTAGCGCTTCTGGAAATACAGAAATTCCACCTTGGTTAGGTGTGCGAGAAAAAGTTGGCAGGAATGACGCAACAAATCCAATTTGAGGATCTGCATCCGGAACTTTTATAGCGCCAATTGATCGCAAATTTCCATCCTGTGGCAAGAAAGGCACGGGGCCTTGAAAAGCCACTTTTCCTGTTGAATCCCGCACGGTAACGATTGGTGAATAACCATTGGCTTGTAAATAGACTCGTGTCGAACCGAAAGTGAGCGGGCTATTTACTTTAATTACACGCTTTTCTTTTATCCCATTGGAATCAACGGTCACAAATGCGGTGTAATCCTTGGGCGCATTGGTTAAGGGATCATATTTGGCATCAAATTTATCTACGCTAATTGTGAAATTGGGAAGAATTTTTTCATTTACAAGTTTTCCAAAAGTAAGTGAGTCATATGTCGTCGGAACATTTATAAAGCGTTCACCAACATTAACTATTGCCTCACCCTTCATTCCAAATAGGGCACCGAAACTCACTCCAAGAAGTACAAGAATCAAGGCCAAATGGAAGAAGAGATTTCCCGTTTCTCGTAAGTATCCCTTTTCTGCAGATATTGAGCTCTTTTCAACCCGAACACGAAAGCGATTTTTTTCAAACCACTTTGATGCGCGATCAAAAGATTTCTTACTCCCCGCAAACTTTCGATGTTCTTCAAGCCTTGAAAGATTCTTAGGTGTCAACGGTGGGAGTGCACGCATTGTCTTGTAATGCTCTATAGAACGAGGAAGAACGCAACCGATGAGCGATATGAAAAGCAGAATATAGATTGCGCTAAACCATGGTGATCCATACACATCAAAACCGAATAAGCGATCAATCCAAGGCGCAATTGTTGAATGTTTTTCAAAAAAGTCTCTTACCGCCATGGGGTTTTGCCCGCGTTGAGGTATCAGAGAACCTGGAATTGCGGCAACTCCCAGCATCATCAAGAGAATGAGCGCTGTGCGCATGCTTGTTAATTGATTCCACAGATATCTAAGCGAAGCAGTTGCTCCAAGCTCTGGGATATTTACTTCTTTACTCATTAAATCACCGGCACAAAATCTGAGATAAGTGAACGCATCGAGATCATCAACTCATTCCAGAGCCCAAAAAGTTGTAGGAGCCCGATGATAATAAGTAGCGCACCGCCAATTTTTGTAATTGTGTTTCCCCGTTTAACCATAAATTTTCTAATTTTTTCTGAGCGATCAAAAAATAAACCTGTAGCAATAAATGGCGTGCCAAGTCCAAGGCAATAACCGAGTGAAAGTATTGCTCCACGCATTGCACTGGATTCTTGAAAAGCAAGTGTCTGTACAGTTGCAAGTGCCGGCCCAATGCAAGGAGTCCAGCCAACGCCAAATAGGAATCCGAGTACAGGTGCACCAAGAATTCCGCCAGCAGTGGAAATTTTTGGCTTAAGTGTCGGCATAAATGGAAATGCACCCAAGAAAATCACACCCAGGAAAATCGTAAAGAGACCAAGTATTCGAGTGATTATTTCTTCATGGCCGATAATTTGCGATCCCAGTTCGCCAAAGAGTGCGCCGAATGAAATGAATAGGGCGCTAAATCCAAA
>CAFBLW010000025.1_pt1 | contig 10977 bp, 9 predicted proteins | sample 7268291 | NCBI WGS metagenome assembly CAFBLW01 (sample SAMEA6814045, study PRJEB35770) | uncultured Candidatus Planktophila sp. | biome: Freshwater; feature: Freshwater reservoir; material: water | place: Czech Republic | collected 2017-05-23 | depth 30m m
ACAAAAAGATCCTCATCTTCAAACGAGCAGAGAATTGATTCCCAATCTCCATCACTATTTAGTAGTTGAGAATGAATTCGTAGCGCATGAGCTTTACCTACTCGCACCTTTAATTCAGCTTCCTTTGTCGTGTTTTGGCGCTTTAGATAGTCTTGAATTTGAAAATCATTTGGTATGTCGAAACCGGAGCTTAATTTCACAGTAGAGATATCCCCTGCAATACGAGATGACTTGAAGGTTCGTATGGCCTTCCTCTCCACATCCTGCCCGATTATGTACCAATCGCCATAGGCGCTAGCAAAGCCATACGGTCTAACGTTTCTCTCGGTGAGAGAAAGATCAGAACCACGATAAGAAAATTTGATTTCATCTCGCTTGCTAATTGCTTCTGTCAGCAACTCTAAGTCCAAGCTGCCGCTAGAGATACGCGGTGCCAGGGCAGGTAGTGAATCTAGATCGGACTCGATGCCCATGGAACTTAATTTAAGTAACGCTGAAAGTGCAGATGTATCCAAAGCTGCTCCTTGCCAAGCACTAGCAGCAATTGAAAGGAGTGCAACATCAATATGGGAAAGATTAGTCAGTTGAATTTTATAACTCTCGGGTTTAATTCTGTAACCAGGTTCGTCTTCGAAGAGCGGATCAAATGAACCAACTTCAATTTCAATCCCGAGCGCTCTTAAATCGTCTTTATCTCGCTCAAACATTCGTTCCTTAGTTTGCGCGCTCCCCTCGTAACCTTCGAGTGTGCGAAAAATCTCTGATTTAGTGAGATATCTTTTTGTTGCAAGCAGGGCAATAGTTAAATTAACTAGCCGCTCACTCTTCCGCGACACCGTAAGCACCTTTTGAAGGTCGTCGCCTGCGAGCAAGTACTTCGACTCCAGGAGCCATTCGTCGGCTCTGAATGAGAAAACCCGTATGTCCAATCATTCGTTGTTGCGGTCGTACAGCTAGTCCTTCGTGGTGCCAACCACGAACAATCGTTTCGGAACTCTCTGGTTCTGTGAAGCGGCCATCGGCCTTGAGCGCTTCTGCTGTATCTGAAAGCTGAGTGGTTGTTGCTACATATGCAAGGAAAACCCCGCCCGGACGAAGAACCTGAGCCGCGATATCAACACATTCCCATGGCGCTAACATGTCGAGCACTACGCGATCAAACTCATTGGAAAATTTCTGATCTTGCAAAGAACCGATTTCTAAAGTCCAGTTATCTGGCTTATGCCCAAAATAATTGTTTACATTTGCACTAGCTATCTGTGCAAACTCTTCGCGACGTTCGACAGAGTGAACTAATCCTTGCGCACCTACTGCCCGCAAAAGCGAGAGCGTCAGAGCTCCGCTTCCAACTCCTGCTTCAAGTACACGAGCACCAGGATAGATATCGGCGAAACCGATAATCATCGCGGCATCTTTTGGATAAACAATTGTTGCCCCTCGAGGCATGGATAAAACATAATCTGTGAGCAAGGGTATGAACGCCGTGAATCTAAGGCCGGCGTTTGTGCTCACTACCGAACCTTCGGGTAATCCAATTATTTCATCGTGTGAAATCCAACCTTTATGCGTATGCCATTCTTTGCCTGGTGTTAGAGTGAGGCTGTACATCTTTCCCTTTGGATCGGTGAGTTGAACCCGATCACCTGCGGTGAAATAGCCAAGTTTTTTCATAGACACAGGTCCATCTTAGGCGTGAGATGGCTGCGCCAATGTCAGCGCTGCAGGGTAATGTGCCCGATTATGACAAAGTTACGTCTATCTCCTAGTCGGGTTGCTGAATTTAATAACTGCCCTCAACTATATAAATATCGCGTAATTGACCTTTTGCCCGAGCCGCCAAGCATCGATGCTGAACGCGGAACGCTGATTCACACGATTCTTGAGGACATTTTCGAACTTCCATCCGGTGAGCGAACTCTGGCTAATGCGACGGATTTGTTGCCAGAACGTTGGCAGAAGCAGATTTCTGAAAAACCAGAGCTGGCTAATCTTGTTCCAAACGATAAAGAATTCTCAGATCGCGCTGGCGCGCTTCTTTCAAACTACTTTGCTCTTGAGGATCCACAAAGTTTTGAACCTACCTACCGAGAGTTACATCTAGAGATGGATTTATCCGAGAAACTCTATTTGCATGGCTATGTCGACCGCTTAGATGTAGCACCGACAGGTGAAGTAAGAATTGTGGATTACAAAACGGGAAAAGCGCCCAAACCTGGCTGGGAGGAGAAAGCACTCTTTCAACTCCGCGTCTATGCACTTCTATATTGGCGCAACCACGGTGTCGTTCCTCGGCTTCTACAGCTGATATATCTAGGAGATACCAAATTAATTCGTAGCACTCCAACCGAATCAGAGTTATTGGCTACTGAAAAAACGCTCTTTCGCGTTGCCGAAGAGATTCTGAAAGCTATCTCCGAAGATTCTTTTGCTCCTAAACCTTCAAAACTTTGCGATTGGTGCTACTTCAAATCGATTTGTCCAGCTCATAATAGTTAGCAATTTTCTCAAGGTTTACTTCTGTTAGTGACTTTATAACCTTAAGGCGCTTCTCTTCTTCAACTTCAATGAATTGTGGAACTGCAACGACGAAGGCACCGCTTGATTTTGCCGCTTGTATTCCAGTTCCTGAATCTTCAAATATCAAGCATTGAGTGATATCTACGCCAAGTAATTTGGCTGCATGTAAATAGGGATCCGGAAAAGGTTTTGTTCGCTCTATATCACCTGCAGCAACGCTAATTTCAAAATTATGGTGGCTAAATCCCGCAAGGACGCTATCGACAATAACCCTTGGGCTCGCTGAAACAAGTCCGTGTCTAATTCCACTTGCTGCCAGTGAATCAGAGAGTTCCATTGCACCCGGCATTGGCGCCGCTCCATTTTTTAACCGCAGAGACATTCTGGAGACTATTGTTTTCATAAACCAATCTGGACTATGTGAACCCTTAACGCACTGCGACATATAAATCGAAATTCGAGTTAACGGTCCTCCGAGACAGTGCAATTGATCGCTCTCGGTCCAGTCATAACCAAGTTCAAGCATGAGTTCTGTTTCACCTGCATGCCAGGCGGGCTCAGAATCTAGGAAGAGTCCGTCCATATCAAAAAAAATCGCTTGAAAAGTTTCAGCTTTCCCTTGGCTAGTTTGCATTGAAATATTTTGCTTCAGGATGATGAACGATGATTGCAGAAGTTGATTGCTCTGGATGTAATTGGAACTCTTCCGACAAGCTCACGCCGATTCTTTCCGGTTCGAGCAATTGGCAAAGTTGTACTTGCTGTTCTAAATCTGGACAGGCCGGATAGCCAAAGGAATAACGAGATCCTCGGTAACCCTGATCTAATATGCCTTGTAAATCTGGCGCATCTAAGCCTCGCACTTCCATTTCCTCACGTACTCGCGCATGCCAATGTTCGGCAAGGGCCTCAGTTAACTGAACTGATAAACCGTGCAACTCGAGATACTCGCGGTATTGGTTGGCAGCAAAAAGCTCACCTGATGCCGCACTTACTTGCGCACCCATTGTTACAACATGAAAAGCGACAACATCTACTTTTCCAGATTCTTTAGAAGCGAAAAAGTCACTTATGCAAAGTCTGCGATCTCTAGACTGTCGCGGAAATGTAAATCTAACTCTTTCGGTTCCTTTATCTGGCCCTTCGTGGTGCAATATAACTAAATCGTTGCCATCACTAACGCATGGGAAATAACCGTAAACAACAGCGGCGTTTAACCACCCTTTAGATTGAACCTCGTTCAGTAGCGCGCGAAGACGTGGTCGGCCTTCATTTTCTACCATTGATTCATATTCACCACGATTGCCCTTGAGGCCCCATTGACCTACAAAAAGTGCACGTTCATCCAACATTCCGACGTAATCCGCTAACGGAACACCTTTGATAATTCTGGAGCCATAAAAAGGAACTTCAGGAATGTCTACATCGATAGCAACATCACTTCGCGCTGTATCAATCGGAGTATCTACTGATTTGCGAGGTACCGCTTTAACTTTTCGTTCACGAAGAGCGGGTAGCGCTGCACCAGGTTCACCGCGCTTTACAGCCATGATGGCATCCATGAGGCGCAAACCTTCGAATGCATCGCGCGCATATCTGACCTGACCAGGGAATGCTTCTGCTAAATCTTGCTCAACGAAGGCGCGAGTAAGGGCTGCTCCCCCGAGCACGACCGGCCACTTTTGATCCAATCCTCGTAGCGTCAACTCTTCCAAATTCTCTTTCATGATCACAGTTGATTTCACGAGAAGTCCGCTCATGCCAATCGCATCTACATTGGATACTTCGGCAGCCTCAATAATCTGGTTGATTGTCTGCTTGATACCGATATTTACAACTTTGTATCCGTTGTTAGAAAGAATAATGTCAACTAAATTCTTACCAATATCGTGAACGTCACCTTTAACCGTGGCAAGAAGCATGGTTCCTCGCCCCTCGTCATCGGTCTTCTCCATGTGAGGTTCTAAATAAGCCACTGCGGTCTTCATCACTTCAGCACTTTGTAAAACGAACGGAAGTTGCATCTCCCCCGAGCCAAATAATTCACCAACAACTTTCATACCTTCAAGCAAGTGATCGTTGATAATCGAAAGCGGGGCTATGCCCTCTTTCATTGCTAATTCGAGATCATCGGTCAACCCAACTTTTTCACCATCGATGATTCGACGCTCTAGCCTCTGCTTTAGTGGAAGTGCTGCCAACTCTGCGGCTCTCAAATTCTTTGTTTGCGCAAGTTCGACGCCATCAAAGAGATTTAAAAATTCACTCAATGGATCATAAGTACATGATTCTCCGTCGAAAGTTCGACGGTCGTAGATAAGATCTAAAGCAACTTTCCGCTGTTTTTCATCGATTCTTGCCATTGGCATGATCTTTGATGGGTGAACTATCGCCGAGTCAAGGCCTGCTTCAACACATTCATGCAGGAAGACCGAGTTCAATACGACGCGTGCAGCTGGATTTAATCCGAAAGAAACATTACTAACTCCGAGGGTAGTTTGGACCTCGGGAAATTCCTTTTTTAATTCCTTTATTGCTGTAATAGTTTCAATACCGTCTCGTCTGGTTTCCTCTTGCCCAGTAGCTATCGGAAAGGTTAAGCAGTCGATAAGAATGTCACCGGTGTGCATCCCCCAATTTCCGGTCAAATCATTGATTAACCGGCGCGCTACTCGAAGTTTCCATTCTGATGTACGAGCCTGACCTTCTTCATCAATTGTTAAAGCAACAACGCCCGCACCGTGCTCTTTTACCAATGGCATTATGCGTGCGAATCGCGAATTAGCGCCATCACCATCTTCGTAATTTACTGAGTTAATAACGCAGCGACCGCCTAATCGTTCAAGTCCGGCTGCAAGAACCGCAGGTTCCGTTGAATCGAGAACAATTGGAAGCGTAGATGAAGTAGCAAAACGAGCAGCAAGTTCTGCCATATCTTTTGCACCGTCGCGACCAACATAATCAACTGAGAGGTCGAGCATATGTGCGCCTTCGCGAATTTGATCGCGTGCTATTTCGACGCAAGTTTCCCAATCCTCGGCGACAAGGGCATCTCTAAATGCACGTGAACCATTTGCATTCGTTCGCTCGCCTATCGCTAAATAAGTTTTATCTTGTCTAAATGGAACATATTGATAAAGTGATGAAGCACCCGGCTCGAGAGCTGGCTCTCGCTTAGAAATTGCTTTGCCTTCTAAGCGATTGACAACTGCCTTTAGGTGTTCAGGTGTTGTTCCGCAACATCCGCCGATGAGTGAAATTCCGTAATCATTAACAAATTGTTCCAGCGCTGTTGCTAGCTCCTCGGGTCCCAATGGATATTCGGCACCTTTTGGTCCAAGGATTGGTAAGCCAGCATTTGGCATCACAGAAATAGCTACCGTGGAATTCTTGCTTAGATAGCGAAGATGCTCTGACATCTCGGCCGGACCTGTTGCGCAATTCAAACCAATGAGGTCAATATCAAGTGGTTCCAGTGCATTTAGCGCTGCTCCTATTTCAGAACCCAAGAGCATTGTGCCTGTTGTTTCAACTGTAACTTGCACGATGAGGATGACATCAAAATCTGCCTCAGATATCGCTTGACGTGCGCCGTTAATCGCGGCTTTTGCCTGCAACAAGTCTTGCGTAGTTTCAATCAGAAGTGCATCAGATTTAGCATCGATGAGCCCCTTTGACGCTAAGTAGTAAGCATCTTTTAATTTCAAATATGTCGTGTGCCCAAGGCTCGGAAGTTTTGTTCCTGGACCCAGAGAGCCTAAAACAAATCTAGGTTTTTCTATCGAAGAATAAGCATCAGCGGTTTCTCTGGCAATCTTTGCTCCAGCGAAAGCCAATTCATATATGCGATCCTCAATCCCATATTCCGCAAGATTGGCCCAATTGGCGCCGAAAGTATTTGTCTCTATCGCATCTACGCCTGCTTCAAGATACTTTTCGTGGACGGATTTAACAATGTCTGGTCTGGAAACATTGAGAATTTCATTGCAACCTTCATGGCCTTGAAAATCTTCTAGTGATGGATCGGCGGCTTGGAGCATCGTTCCCATCGCCCCATCAGCGATAACGGTTCGCGAAGCCAAGGCTTGTCGTAAAAGCCCATCTTTTTTAACCGCATTCACGCTCGTCACCTGTCCGAGGTTACCGTAAGGTGTGAGTTGTGGAGATTCATCAAATACCAGCTCTTCGTTCACCTGTGATGGTTCTAGCTTTTTCAGGTTGGAATGATGCTGCCGAAGCCGCTACCGGAGCAACGTCTCACATTTTAGGTTGTTGGACGGATCCATCTTTTAGCGTTGTGCCAGAGTTGATAGCAGATGTTGATCCTGAAGAATTTTATGATTTTCAAGTAAATCGTCCAATGGTTTCAGTAGATGACTCAGAGATTAGAAATCTCACTTGGCCCGGTACTCAGATATTTGGACTTGCGACACCAGATCTAGATTTCGATTTTGTAGTTGTACGCGGAGTTGAACCGTCTATGAAGTGGAAAACTTTTGTTAAAGATATTCTTGACTTGGCCGATGATCTGGATGTTTCGATGATTATTACTCTTGGTTCGATGCTTGCTGATGCACCACATACAAGACCAATTACTGTCAGCGGAAGTGGTGCGAGTCCAGATATCGCAAAAAGACTCGGCGTAGAAGTCAGTAAATACGAAGGCCCTACGGGAATTCTGGGCGCACTTGCGGATGCATGCATTCGTCGAGGCATTGATGCAATTTCACTATGGGCTGCAGTTCCACACTATGCATCAAATTCGCCCTCACCTAAAGCGACTTTAGCTTTAGTAAATGCCTTAGAAGACTTTTTAGAAGTAGATATCCCTCAAGGCGATTTACCTGAGCAATCCTCTATCTGGGAAAACGATGTTAATGATTTAGCCCTGGAAGACTCAGAAGTTGCAGAGTATGTCAAAGCCCTTGAAGAGAGTAAGGACGCATCTGATCTCCCAGATGTTTCTGGAGAAACTATTGCTCGAGAATTAGAGAGATTTCTCCGAAGACAAAGTGGTAACTAAAGAGCTATACCCAAGAACGAATCGATGGCTCTAGAAAGTTCACCAGGATTTCCCATTTTTTTAGCATCTGATTGAGAGTGCGAAAGGGCAAGATCGCTCCATTTGTTCAAGTGACTTATAGCTGTCGGGGTATCTAGATTTTCTGATAGCGCCTTGACGATTGCATTGATAACTTCATCCGTCGGCGGAACTTCTTCTCGCGAGAGCGCAATTCTAATTTTGTTCAATAAATTTGTTGCCTCAATGAGTACGTCTTCAGTCCACATGAAATCTTCTTGGTAATGATGCGATAACAAGGCGAGTCGAATGGCCATCGGATCATTTCCGTCTTGAATCAATTTGCTCACAAAAATCAAATTTCCTTTGGACTTACTCATTTTTTCACCATTCAGCCCAATCATTCCGGCATGAACGTAAAGGTGTGAAAATTCCTTTCCATTCATAACACTGCTTTGAGCGGCAGATATTTCGTGGTGAGGAAAAATCAAGTCACTACCGCCACCTTGAATGTCGATGGAGTATGAAGATTCTGGATTTGGGTCCAGATAATGAAGAGCAATCGCACAACATTCAATATGCCAACCCGGCCGTCCCTTACCAATATCTGAATCCCAGCCTGGTTCATTTGGACGTTGCTGCATCCAAAGTAGAGCATCCAACGGATCTCTCTTACCTTCTCTATTCGGGTCTCCCCCGCGCTGGGCAAAAATTTCAATGGATTTCTCTTTAGATAAATGTGACCGTGTACCAAAATTCTTATCAGTATGAACGTCAAAATAGATATCAGAATCAACGAGATAAGTTGCATCAGCAGCGCTAAGACGCTCGATAGCTGTCAATACAAGCGGAATTGCTTCTACCGCACCAATGTAATGATCCGGTGGGAGTATGTGTAGATCAACCATATCGCCACGAAATAGTTCGATCTGTGATGTGGCTAAATCTTTCCAGTCAACGCCGTCGCGGATGGCTCTCTCAAGTAAGGGGTCATCGATATCAGTAATGTTTTGAACATAGGAAACCTTTGAACCTCTAGCGCGAAGAAAACGATTAACGAGATCAAAAGCCAAATAGGTATTGGCGTGACCAAGGTGAGTTGCATCGTATGGAGTAATACCGCAGACATACATTCGATAGGTATCTTGAATGGGAAGCGTTTCAAGACTTCTACTTGCAGTGTTTTGTAGATGCAATTGGGGAATAGCAAACTTAGAATCCAAGGGAGGAATATATGTTGAGGCCCACGAGCGCATGACTAAAGCCTAATTGCAAACGTGAAAATTAGAATGGTGGCCACGGAACGGCGGGCCAGTCTTCGCTTGGTTGAGGAAATACCTGATCTCGAATCAGCGCCATAATTCGCTTTTTTGTTGCTTCGATCTCGTTAGAAGTGAGGAGTTTCATAAACTTTGAGTCGTTCATTGCGACCAGAGCTTGGCGAAGAATTTCAATCTCGTTTTCTAAGAATTGAAAACCAGCCCACTGCCACAAGACTGTTCTAAGTTTATCCTCTTCATGGAAAGTCACTCCATGATCGCAAGCATAAAGATGCCCGTCCTTAGTTGGCAGTAAGTGCCCAATTTTGCGGTCAGTGTTATTGATAATCGCGTCAAAAAGGGCCAACTTTCTCAATCGTGAATCGTCTTTTTGGAAAAAAGTCATTAGATCTACATCTTCATCCATTTCAATCCAGGCTTGAACCATTCCTATTCCATAAGGGCCTTCTCGCAAGATAGTTGGTGGTATCAAATCAAGTCCTAAGCAATCACTGAGTAAATATGAAGCATATTCGCGATGCGCCAAATTCCCTGATTGGAAATCCCATAAGGGTCGCTCTCCCGCTATTGGTTTGTAGATACAAGAAATAACAGAACCATTCGAATCAGCGCTTGCATAGAGAGTTGCATTAGATGCGTCTACTAAGCGACCGGTTACTGTGAGGTCGGCCGATTCGAGATGCGCAATTGTTTTCAATTTATCCATGAATTAAGGGCTATCTTCTATATCCGTTGGCTCGTGGGCAAAGATGGCCTGACTTGTTTACTGGTCCACCACAAAATGGACAGGCAACACGACCAGCTGCAACCAATGAATTGCTTCTCTTTGCAAAAGAGTCCGCCTGCCCGAGAGTCAAAGCTACGGTGACAACAACTGGATCCTCTGCATCATTTTCTGTTAACTCAACGAGTTCGATTTCGATTACCGATTTCTGATCATCGAAAGATATTCCTATCTCTCCTACGACAAATTCCTCATCAATGGGGGCTTCTAATGGCGCATTGTCTATCGGTTGTAAGGAGATTGCGATCAGCGGCTGGGAAATACGAATCTCTCGAATCAAGATTGCAACTCTCTGTGCAAGAGCGGCAACCTGAGATTTTTCAATAGACATCGTGAGAAGCCTTTTGTTTCCGCGAACTTGAAGGTAGAAAGCGCGTTCGCCAGGTTCCCCTACCGTTCCGGCTACAAAGCGCTCTGCTTCTTGAAAATAGATTTCTCTGTCACTCATTTCTTATCCAACAAGTCAATCAATTTTGAATGCGTATTATTGAGAGTCAAAATCCTCGAACCTTTTTTGTCATAATCAATGATTGAAATAGAGGCAGGGTCTACCGCAAATTTCTGAAAATCTTTTAATCCGGAAGCAAGCAGGCCCGAAAGAATGGCTTTTATAACATCGGCGTGAGTGACGATGAGTTTTGGATTTGAACCACGAGTACGTGAAAGACTCGCAACTGCAGAAAGGGCGCGCAGCTGTAGTGCTTTAAGGGATTCGCCATCTGGGAAAACCATATCTTCGGGTGAATTCTGAACAATTTTCCACTCTTTCTTGCGGGCTAAAGAAGAAATTTTCTGACCCGTCCAATTACCAAAATCAACTTCTATTACTTTCTCTTCCATTAACGCTCTCTTCTGAGTAAGCGCGTTCTGGCGGCTAAGCCAAGGCTCGATTGTTTCCAGACACCTCTGCATCGGACTAATTCGAATCGCCGAGAAACTTGTTTGCGATAAACGATCGACTAAAGCTTCTGCTTGCTCCTTGCCCCTCGGACTCAGGGCCACGCCTTCATGTCTTCCCGAAAGAATGCCTTTTTTATTCGCCGACGAATGTGCGTGACGTAATAGAACTATCCGTGACATGGCTATTAGGTTAACCGTAAAATCTGTACACGTCGCGCTAGGGTCAGAACGTGAAAAAACAAAGGCTTGGAAGTTCGGGTTTAGAGGTCTCACATCTTGGGCTGGGAACAATGACGTGGGGGCGCGATACAGACACTCATGAAGCAGCCGACCAAGCACGCGCCTATATTGAAGCTGGCGGCAACCTTTTTGATACCGCTGCGTCATATGGAGATGGCGATAGCGAGAGAGTTATAGGCGGGCTTATTGGAACTCTTTTCGAACGAGATCAAATAATTATCTCGACAAAAGCTGGA
>CAFBLW010000026.1_pt1 | contig 10894 bp, 10 predicted proteins | sample 7268291 | NCBI WGS metagenome assembly CAFBLW01 (sample SAMEA6814045, study PRJEB35770) | uncultured Candidatus Planktophila sp. | biome: Freshwater; feature: Freshwater reservoir; material: water | place: Czech Republic | collected 2017-05-23 | depth 30m m
AAACTTGAAGCCTACGAATGCGGAATCGAACCATCGCCACAAGCTGCGCAAGGCGGACGTTTCCCAGTTAAATATTTCTTAACTGCAATGTTGTTTATCATTTTTGATATTGAAATTGTTTTCCTTTACCCATGGGCTGTCACATTCGATGCACTTGGACTTTTTGGTTTAGTTGAAATGGCAATCTTCATTGCAACAGTCTTTGTTGCATATGCATATGTTTGGCGACGTGGAGGTCTCGAATGGGACTAGAAGATAAGTTACCAAGCGGAATCGTTTTAACTTCGGTTGAAAAACTCGCAGGTTACATGCGAAAGAATTCGTTATGGCCTGCAACATTTGGTCTTGCATGTTGCGCAATTGAAATGATGGCGGCGGGCGCCGGTCGTTATGACTTGGCACGTTTTGGAATGGAAGTTTTCCGCGCATCCCCACGTCAAGCAGATTTAATGATCGTTGCAGGACGTGTAACAAATAAAATGGCTCCTGTTCTTCGTCAAATTTATGATCAAATGGCAGCGCCAAAGTGGGTACTTGCAATGGGCGCATGCGCATCTTCTGGTGGCATGTTCAATAACTACGCAGTTGTTCAAGGCGTAGACCATGTTGTTCCGGTTGATATCTATCTTCCAGGTTGCCCACCACGACCTGAGATGTTGATGGATGCAATTCTTAAACTTCACGATTCAATCTTTGATGAGAAGCTCGGACCAAACCGCGAACGCATTATTAAGGAAGTTGAACTCGCTGCAATGAGCGCAAAGCCAACCCATGAATTAAAGGGGTTGCTTGCGTAATGGTTCAAAATGAAAGCGGAATGTTTGGAACAAGCGGTACTGGAGATACTTCAGGTTATGGCGGGCTTGTTCGCCAAGCTGAAAACCCAGGCTCAACCCAGCGCCCATATGGTGGTTATTTTGATCAGGTAGCAGATGACCTCGAGCGCGCATACCCAGATTTCGCTGATGCAATTGAAAAAGTAGTTGTTGATCGTGGCGAGCTAACACTTCACATCAAGCGTGAGCGACTTGTGGACGTAGCAAGAATTCTTCGCGACAAACTTAAGTTTGAAATGTGTATGGGTGTTAGTGGAGTGCACTACCCAACAGATACCAATCGCGAACTACACGCTGTTTATCCACTTCTTTCAGTTACAAATAATCAGCGCGTTCGACTTGAAGTTTCTGTTCCGGATATCGACCCACACATTCCTTCACTTGTTGAAGTGTGGGCGGGCAATAACTGGCACGAGCGCGAAACTTTTGACATGTTCGGAATCATTTTTGATGGACACCCAGGACTCACTCGTATTTTGATGCCAGATGATTGGCAAGGACATCCACAACGTAAGGATTACGACCTCGGCGGGATTGCAGTCGAATACAAAGGTGCAACCATTCCTGCGCCATCAGAGCGGAGGTCATATAAGTGAGCACTTATGCAGATCCATATGCATCCTCGCGCGAAACAACTGAAGGAACAGTTTTCTCAGTTACAGGTGGCGATTGGGATTCACTAGTAACTGAAATTGGTCAAGCAAAAGAAGAACGCGTCGTTGTAAATATGGGGCCACAGCACCCATCAACTCACGGCGTACTTCGACTTGTTCTAGAACTTGAAGGTGAAACAGTTACCGAAGTTCGATGTGGAATTGGTTATTTGCACACTGGAATTGAAAAGAATGTTGAATATCGCAACTGGACTCAAGCAACAACATTTGTAACTCGCATGGATTATCTAGCGCCACTATTTAATGAGGCTGCATATTGCCTCGGAGTTGAAAAGCTACTTGGAATTACAGATGACATCACAGAGCGCGCAAGTGCCATTCGCGTCATGATGATGGAGTTCAACCGAATTTCTTCACACATGGTGGCACTTGGTACTGGTGCGCTAGAACTCGGCGCCCTTTCACCAATGATTTTCTGTTTCCGCGAACGTGAAAAAGTCTTGAATATCTTCGAACTTGTTTCAGGTCTTCGTATGAATATGGCATATATCCGCCCAGGTGGAGTTGCTCAAGATTTGCCTAAGGGCGCAATCGAAACAATTCTTGAAACAGTAAAAGATTTACGCAAGAGCTTTAAAGATAACGAGAAGCTTCTTGTTGGAAATAGCATTTGGATGAAGCGTACAGAGGGCATTGGTTACTTAGATCTTGCAGGCGCAACAACCCTTGGCATTACGGGTCCAGTCATTCGTTCGACTGGTCTTCCTTTAGATCTTCGCAAAATTCAGCCTTACTCTGGTTATGAAAATTACAACTTCGATGTTGTAACAGCAGATACATGCGATGTTTATGGTCGATTCCTAGTTCGCGTAAACGAACTTGAACAATCGCTTCGCATCATCGAACAAGCTGCGAAAAAACTGCAAGCAACTGAAGGACAACCAGTGATGGTTGCCGATAAGAAAATTGCATGGCCGGCTCAGCTAGCTATTGGCGCAGACGGAATGGGTAATTCACTTAGCCATATTCGCGAAATTATGGGCACATCAATGGAATCACTCATTCACCACTTCAAACTTGTTACAGAAGGTTTCCGAGTTCCAGCAGGCCAGGTTTATTCAGCCGTGGAATCACCACGTGGCGAACTCGCAGCACATATTGTTTCTGACGGCGGAACTCGTCCTTATCGCGTTCATTTCCGCGAACCATCATTTAATAATTTGCAATCAACTTCGGCAATGTGTGAAGGCAGCATGGTTGCCGACATCATCGGCGCCGTTGCATCAATTGATCCTGTGATGGGAGGCGTAGACCGCTAATGCCATATTCACAAGACGAACTTGCAACAATGAATTCAATTATTGAGCGCTATCCACGTAGCCGTTCAGCAATCATGCCTTTACTTCACTTCGTCCAGTCACGCGCAGGATATGTAACAAACGAAGGCATCGAAACAATTGCAAAGCTTCTTACTATCGAGACCGCTGAAGTTTCAGCTGTTGCAACTTTTTACACTCAATACAAGCGCAAGCCTGTTGGTGAGTACCACGTAGGTGTTTGCACAAATACTTTGTGTGCCGTTATGGGCGGCGACGCAATTTTCTCTGCCCTTAAAGATCACCTCGGCGTAGAGAATGATGGCGTAACAGCTGATGGAAAAGTTTCACTTGAACACATTGAGTGCAATGCAGCATGTGATTACGCACCTGTAGTGATGGCTAACTGGGAGTTCTACGACAACCAAACAGTTGAATCTGCTAAGTCACTCGTTGATGCAGCGCGTGCTGGAAATCCACCGGCACCAACTCGTGGACCAAATAAGTTGGTTACCTGGAAAGAAGCTTCAGCAGTTCTTGCCGGAATAAATGACGGACTCGCAAATGAAGGCGTACAAGCTGGCGAACCGTCGCTATTAGGTTTAAAACTTTCAAAGAATGGGGGAGCTAAGTAATGACAAAGCTAACTCCAGTTCTTTCAGCACATTGGGATGAGAAAGATTCATTCACAATCCAGGCGTACAAGCGTCACGGTGGATACAAAGCTTCTGAAAAAGCACTTGCAATGGATCCCGATGCAGTTATTCAACTCATTAAAGATTCAGGACTTCGCGGTCGCGGTGGCGCTGGATTCCCAACAGGAATGAAGTGGGGATTTATCCCACAAGGTGACGATAAAGATCACTACTTAGTTGTTAACGCAGATGAATCTGAGCCAGGTACCTGTAAAGACATGCCATTACTTATGGCTAACCCGCATGTTCTTGTAGAAGGTTGCATCATCGCTTCACATGCAATCCGTGCAAAGCGCGCATTTATTTATATTCGCGGAGAAGTAACTCACGTTGTTCGTCGTCTCAATCAAGCGATTGAAGATGCATATAAGGCCGGACACCTTGGTAATGGTTTTGATTTAGTCCTTCACGTTGGTGCCGGTGCATATATTTGTGGTGAAGAGACTGCTCTACTTGATTCACTTGAAGGTTTCCGTGGTCAGCCTCGTCTTCGTCCACCGTTCCCTGCGATCGCTGGTTTGTATGCACGCCCAACAGTTGTAAATAACGTTGAGTCAATTGCATCTGTTCCAGCAATCATTGCCAACGGCGCAGAGTGGTACCAATCAATGGGAACTGAAAAGAGCAAGGGCGCAACTCTTTACTCACTTTCAGGACACGTTAAAAACCCAGGACAATTCGAGGCGCCTCTTGGAATTACTCTTCGTGAAATTCTGGAACTTGCTGGTGGAGTTCGCAGCGGCCATAAGTTGAAGTTCTGGACCCCTGGTGGATCTTCAACTCCAATCTTTACTGATGCCCACCTTGATACTCCATTGGATTACGAAGGTGTGTCGGCTGCAGGTTCGATGCTCGGAACAAAAGCACTTCAAATTTTCGACGAAACAACGTGCGTAGTTCGCGCCGTACTTCGTTGGACAGAGTTCTACAAGCACGAATCTTGCGGAAAGTGCACACCTTGCCGCGAAGGAACTTGGTGGCTTGTTCAGATTCTTCGTGATCTAGAAGATGGTCGCGGTACAGAAGCTGATCTTGAGAAATTACTAGATCTTTGCGACAACATCATGGGTCGATCATTTTGCGCACTTGGTGATGGCGCAACCAGCCCAATCACATCTTCAATCAAGCATTTCCGCGACGAATACATCGCACACTTAACAAACGGTGGTTGCCCATTTGATTCTGCGAAATCAACTCTTTTCGAAGGGGCGAACGCGTAAATGACAACTACAGATGTAGCAGTTGAATTGATTACCGTTGTAATCGATGGTTTCGAAGTAAATGTTCCAAAAGGAACTCTAGTAATTCGCGCCGCAGAACAACTTGGAATTCAAATTCCACGCTTCTGCGACCATCCATTACTAGATCCTGTTGGCGCCTGTCGTCAGTGCTTAGTTGATATTGAAATTAACGGTCGCGCATTTCCAAAACCGCAAGCTTCATGCACGATCCCTGTCGAACCAGGAATGATTGTTAAGACTCAACTCACATCACCTGTTGCAGATAAAGCGCAAAAAGGCGTGATGGAACTTCTTCTCGTTAACCACCCACTTGATTGCCCTGTGTGTGACAAGGGTGGTGAATGTCCTTTGCAGAACCAAGCGATGAGTACTGGACATGCAGAGAGTCGTTTCGAAGGAACAAAGCGCACATTTGAAAAGCCAGTTGCAATTTCATCACAGGTATTGCTCGACCGCGAGCGTTGCGTACTTTGTGCCAGATGCACACGTTTTTCAGATCAGATTGCAAGTGACCCATTTATTACTCTTAATCATCGAGGCGCACTGCAACAAGTTGGTATTTACGAGAACCAACCATTCGAGTCTTACTTTTCCGGTAACGCAGTCCAGATTTGTCCAGTTGGTGCGCTAACTGGATCTTCATATCGATTCCGTGCACGCCCCTTTGATTTAGTTTCGACACCGTCAGCTTGTGAGCACTGTGCTTCAGGTTGCGACATGCGTACCGATGTTCGTCGTAGCAAAACTCTACGTCGCCTTGCCGGTGATGATGCAACGGTTAATGAAGAGTGGAATTGCGATAAGGGTCGCTGGGCATTTAAGTATGTGACCGCTGTCGATCGATTAACTACGCCTCTAGTGCGTGGTGCAGATGGCGTACTTGCACCGGCCTCATGGCCAGAAGCAATTGCAGCGGCAGCAGCAGGGCTCAAGGGAAAGCGCTCTGCTGTTCTAGTTGGTGGACGCGCAACAGTTGAAGATGCCTATGGTTATAGCAAGTTTGCTCGAATCGCTCTTGGTACCAATGACATTGATTTCCGAGCTCGCGTGACTTCAGATGAAGAGCGCGATTTCATATCTTCAAAAGTTGTTTCTTCAACAACTACTTACGCAGATATCGATAAAGCCGATCACGTTGCTCTTGTTTCATTTGAACCAGAAGAAGAATCACCAATAGTTTTCTTGCGCTTGAATAAGCAAGTTAGAAAGCGTGCGCTAAAAGTTTCTTCAATTTCAACAAAACTTTCAATCGCATCTGAAAAGTTAAATGCAAACTTTGCAAAGGTTGCACCGGGAGCAGAAGCTGCCGCCCTCACAGCACTTGAACTAACAAATAAATCTGTAATTTTGGTGGGGGAGCGCGCGAGTGAAACTCCAGGACTTCTTTCAACTGTTATTTCAGTTTCGGAAAAGACAGGCGCAAAGATTGGCTGGATTCCACGTCGCGCAGGAGAACGTGGCGCTGTAGAGGCCGGGGCTCTTGCAACTCTTCTCCCAGGTGGACGTCCAGTAGAAGATGCTGCCGCCCGAGTAGATATCGCAGCGGTTTGGGGAGTGCAATCACTTCCCTCCACCGCAGGTCGCTCAACTTCTGAAATTATTAAAGCTCTTTCAACAGGCGAACTCGATTCAGTAGTTGTTGGTGGTGTTGATGCCCTTGACCTTCCACATAGCAAGGATGCAATTGCAGCGCTTAAGAAATCTTTTGTTGTCTCACTTGAAATCGCACCAAGTTCTGTAACTGAAGTTGCAGATGTCGTTTTGCCGGTTGCAGCAGTTACTGAAAAGAGTGGAAGTTTCCTCAACTGGGAAGGCCGTGCACGCGCATTCGCCGCCGCAGTAAATGATTCATTTAATCGCTCAGATCTTCGAATCCTTTCAATGATTGCTGATGAAATTGGCGAATCAATAATGCTCGGAACAGTTACACAGGCTGCACGCGAGATTTCCTCACTTGGAACTTGGGATGGTGCTCGCGCGACATTTAAATCAGTCAGTACTTCTGGGGCTCATTCAGTAAATGGAGATCAGGCGCTGCTGACTTCTTGGCGCAGACTGCTAGATCTTGGAACTCTACAAAAGGGTGAAGATAATTTGGCGGGTACTTCACGTAAATCTGTGGCTGTTATTTCAGCAAGTCGTGCAGAAAAACTAGGCGTTAAGAATGGCGACGCCTTAAGAATTTCTAATGAGGTCGGTTCAATAACTCTTCCGGCACTTGTCGAAGCAATTCACGATGACGCGGTTTGGATTCCTCGTAACTCGCGCGGAACTCAACCACTTATTTCGCTCAATTCAGTACACGGTGACGTTGTATCGGTGGTGAAAGCATGACTAATGCAGAGTTAATCTCAACCGATCCAGGCTGGGTAATCGCACTTAAAGCGCTACTAATTTTTGCCGTCGGTGTTGTACTCACAATTCTTTCTGTATGGGCTGAACGTCGAATTGTTGCTCGCATGCAAATGCGTCTTGGGCCTAATCGCGTTGGTCCATTTGGACTTATTCAAGCTCTTGCCGATGGTGTAAAGCTTGCGCTCAAAGAAGATTTAATTCCGGCTGCTGCAGACAAGATTGTATTTATTGTGGCTCCAATAATCAGCGCGACGACGGCATTTATGGCATTTGCTGTAATCCCGATGACTGGAAAAGTTAATTTCTTCGGTAAAGAAACAGCAATGCAACTAACCGATATTCCAGTGGGAGTTCTTTACATTTTGGCAGTCGCCTCAGTTGGCGTATATGGAATTGTTTTAGCTGGTTGGTCTTCAGGATCTACTTACCCACTACTCGGTGGTTTGCGTTCAAGTGCTCAAGTTATTTCATATGAAATTGCTATGGGACTTTCACTTGTAGCTGTATTTATCTATTCAGGTTCAATGTCTACCTCTTCAATTATTGATGCTCAACAAAAGAGTTGGTGGTACGGCTTGATTCTCTTCCCATCATTTGTTATCTATGCGATTTCAATGGTGGGTGAAACCAACCGTGCGCCTTTCGATTTAGCTGAAGCAGAAGGCGAGCTCGTAGGCGGGTTCCACACTGAATATTCATCACTTAAGTTTGCGCTCTTCTTCTTGGCTGAGTACGTAAACATCATTGGAGTTTCAGCTCTTGCCACAACGCTTTTCCTTGGCGGTTACCACGCAGTTCCGGGTCTTGGATTTACAGAAACTTGGTTAGGCGGATGGTTTACATTCTTCTGGTTCTTCATCAAGGTTCTTGGATTTTTCTATGTATTCGTTTGGCTTCGCGGAACGCTTCCTCGTCTTCGCTATGACCAATTCATGCAATTTGGATGGAAGATCCTTATTCCAGCTTCTCTCATTTGGATTTTGATTGTCGCTTCACTTCGCCTCATTTCAAACGAGAATGCACCTCGAAAGGTTCTCTTTATCTTCGCGGGCGTTGTAGTTGTGTTAATTACCGGATTGACCGCGGCCCTTGATAACTCAAAGGCGAAGAAACGCAATCGCGTTTACCCAGAAGCATCTGCACCAAGTTTCCCAGTGCCTTCACTTCCAAATGAGATTTCCTCAATCAACGTTTCAAACACAGGAGGCGATCGTGTCTGATCATCTTGAACCACATCGCAATCACGACGCAGATATAACTTCTGTACCGTTTGAGAAAGTTGCACAACCGGGACCTAAGAGTTTTTTTGCTCAGCTACAAGGGTTCTGGGTAACTTTCGTAACTCAATTTAAGAAAGTAAATACAGTTGAGTATCCAGAAGTTAAAGAACCAACAGCAGAACGCTTTCATGGTCGCCATCAACTAAATCGCCATCCTGATGGACTTGAAAAGTGCATCGGTTGTGAACTTTGTGCGTGGGCATGTCCTGCAGATGCAATTTATGTCGAAGGTGCAAATAACAGCCCAGATAATCAAATGTCACCAGGTGAGCGTTACGGCAAGGTTTATCAGATCAATTACTTGCGTTGTATTTTCTGTGGTCTTTGCATCGAAGCATGCCCAACTCGTGCGCTTACGATGACAAATGAATATGAACTTGCAGATTCAACACGTGGAAAGTTGATCTTTGAAAAGGAAGATTTGCTTGCGCCACTGCGTGCGGGAATGTTGCAACCTCCACACCCAATGTATCCAGGAATGAACGACACGAACTATTACAACGGTGAAGTTCACGCTGCTCATCCTTCTCAGGAGCAAAAGTAAATGAATCCAACGCTAACGATCGCAACTCCAGAAGCTGTCATGTTCTGGTTTATGGCGCCGCTTGCAGTCGTTGCAGCACTTGGAATGCTTCTTGTTAAGAAAGCTGTTCACTCCGCAATTCTTCTCGCATGGGTAATGATTACGCTGGCATTTTTCTATATTGCGCAAGGCGCACTGTTCTTAGGAATTGTTCAGGTTGTTGTTTATACCGGCGCAGTGATGATGCTCTTCCTCTTCATTTTGATGCTCGTAGGTGTTGATTCCTCTGACTCACTCACCGAAACAATTCGAGGTCTTCGCCCCATTGCAATTACTGCAGCGCTTGGTTTCGGTGGACTTATGGTTTCACTTATTGGACGCGCAACACTTGGTCGAGAAGCAGTTGGATTAGAAGTAGCAAATGCAGGAGGAAATGTTCAAGGCCTCGCACAACTTCTCTTCTCAACTTATGTATGGCCATTTGAAGTTGTCTCAGCACTACTTATTACTGCAGCCCTTGGCGCAATGGTCTTAGCTCATCACCAACGAACAGTTGCTCGTCCAACTCAGCGCGAGCAAGCTGTAAATCGTTTCCGTTCAGGATCGCTTGCATCAGCTGCAGGCCTACCTGGACCTGGAGTTTTTGCGCGACATAACGCGGTGGATGTTCCAGCACTTCTTCCCGATGGAAGTGCAGCACCATCATCAATTTCTGCAACTCTTAAGGCACGCGGAGATGTGATTGATTCAAGCGCGTATCAACTTGATAACGTCGACACAACCGTTACGGAGGAGAAGTAATGAATCCATATAACTATCTCTACGTAGCCGCAATACTTTTTACTATTGGAGCAGTTGGCGTAGTCGTCCGCAGAAATGCAATTGTTGTATTCATGTGTGTTGAACTAATGCTTAACGCTTCGAACTTAACTCTTACAACTTTTTCTCGCATCAACGGAGATCTAAACGGTCAAGTTGTTGCATTCTTCACGATGGTAATTGCTGCTTGCGAAGTAGTTGTTGGCCTCGCAATCATCGTAACTATTTTCCGTTCACGTCGATCATCATCTATCGATGATGCAAGTTTGTTGAAGCGATAAATATGGTTACTTCAAACGGTCTAGTCTTCCTCATCGCACTTCCTCTCTTTGGAGCGCTTTCACTCTTGCTCCTAGGACGTCTGGCAAATAAGTGGGGCCACATACTTGCGACTTTGCTCTCTGCAAGTTCTTTCGCAGTAGGTCTTTTACAACTTTCACAGATGCTGGGACGCGCAACAGCTGATCGCCCAGTAACCCAGAAACTCTTCTCTTGGATAAACGTTGGATCCTTTAACGTGGACGCTTCACTTCTCCTCGATCAACTTTCAATATGCTTTGTTCTTCTCATTACCGGTGTTGGAACTCTGATTCATATCTACTCAATTGCATATATGTCTCACGATCACGACCGTCGCAGATTCTTTGCCTACCTCAATCTATTTATCGCTGCGATGTTGCTCTTAGTTCTCGGCGATTCATACCTCAATCTCTATGTTGGTTGGGAAGGCGTAGGTCTTGCTTCATACCTATTAATTGGCTTCTGGAATCAAAAGCCTGCTTATGCCACTGCTGCGAAAAAAGCATTTGTAATGAACCGTATTGGTGACATGGGACTTTCATTTGCAATCATGATTGCGTTTGCCTCATTTGGCACCGTAACTTTTAGCGGAGTTGCAGAGCATGCTCACCATGCTTCATCCACAACAATGACTGCTCTCGGAATCATGTTGCTAGTTGCAGCGGTGGGTAAGTCCGCTCAATTCCCATTGCAGGCTTGGCTTGGCGATGCGATGGCTGGACCAACTCCAGTATCTGCACTCATTCACGCCGCAACGATGGTTACTGCAGGTGTGTATCTCATTGTTCGATCTAACTTTGTATTCGATGCAGCCCCAACAGCACAATTGTTAGTCGTGATCGTTGGTGCAATTACCCTTATGTTTGGTGCTCTAGTTGGTACCGCCAAAGATGACATAAAGAAAGCGCTCGCAGC
>CAFBLW010000027.1_pt1 | contig 10726 bp, 8 predicted proteins | sample 7268291 | NCBI WGS metagenome assembly CAFBLW01 (sample SAMEA6814045, study PRJEB35770) | uncultured Candidatus Planktophila sp. | biome: Freshwater; feature: Freshwater reservoir; material: water | place: Czech Republic | collected 2017-05-23 | depth 30m m
AAAATATCGTTTCACTCGCAAAGCGACGTGGATTTGTTTATCCCTCATCAGAAATTTATGGCGGACTTCGCGCCTCTTGGGATTACGGCCCACTCGGAGTTGAATTAAAAAACAATGTAAAGCGCCAATGGTGGAAATCCATGGTTATGGGCCGCGAAGATGTTGTCGGTCTTGATTCATGTGTAATTCTTGCTCGCGAAGTCTGGGAAGCATCAGGCCACGTTGCGACATTTTCAGATCCACTGACAGAGTGCACCGCTTGTCATAAGCGTTACCGTGCAGATCACTTAGAAGAAGCGTACGAAGCTAAACATAAGAAGAAGCTTGAATCACTTGCAGATATGAACTGCCCTGCTTGCGGAAATAAAGGTCAATTCACAACACCAAAACAATTCTCTGGATTGCTCAAAACTTTTCTGGGCCCAGTAGAGGATGAATCTGGACTCGCATACCTTCGTCCCGAAACTGCACAAGGCATTTTTATTAACTTCGATCAGGTGATGACAACCTCTCGCCGCAAGCCACCCTTTGGTATTGGCCAGATTGGTAAGTCTTTCCGAAATGAGATCACTCCAGGAAACTTTATTTTCCGTACTCGTGAATTCGAACAGATGGAGATGGAATTCTTCGTTGTTCCAGGTACAGATGAAGAGTGGCACCAGTATTGGATCGATACTCGCCTTGCTTGGTATAAAGATCTTGGAATTAACCCAGATCGACTTCGCATTTATGATCACCCAAAAGAGAAGTTGTCGCACTATTCAAAGCGCACAGCAGATATTGAATATAAGTTTGAATTTGCAGGTACCGAGTGGGGCGAGTTAGAGGGAATTGCCAACCGTACCGACTTCGACTTAAAGGCGCACTCTGCCTCCTCTGGAAAAGATCTTTCATACTTTGATCAGGAGAAGAACGAACGATGGACTCCATTTGTTATCGAGCCAGCAGCCGGTGTTGATCGTTGCGCGCTGACATTTTTAATGGATGCATTTACTGAAGATGAAGCACCGAATGCGAAAGGCGAAATGGAAAAGCGTGCGGTACTAAAGCTTGATCACCGACTTGCACCAGTTAAGGCTGCAGTGCTTCCACTTTCACGTAACGCTGATTTGTCACCGAAGGCGAGAGATCTTGCAGCGCAACTTCGAAAGAATTGGAATATTGATTTCGATGATGCAGGAGCTATTGGTCGTCGTTATCGCCGTCAAGATGAAATTGGTACTCCGTACTGCATAACAATCGACTTCGAAACTCTTGAAGATCATGCAGTCACAATTCGCGATCGTGACACGATGGCGCAAGAGCGCGTCGCTATCGATCAGGTTGAAGCATGGTTAGCACCACGTCTTCTCGGCTGCTAGAACCGCTTCGTTTGCCACTAGCTAGTGGTGATCATTTTGTAGACCCACCTGTTGTTCTGGCTCCGATGGCTGGAATTACAAACGCTCCATTTCGCCAACTTTGTCGCGAACAAGGTGCAGGGCTATTTGTCTCCGAAATGGTTACTGCGCGCGCACTCATTGAACGCAGACCAGAAACACTTCGCATGATTATTCCTGGTCCGGGAGAAAATCCACGGAGCGTGCAGTTATATAGCGTTGATCCGCACACGATGCGAGCAGCCGTTGAAATGATCGGCAAAGAAAACCTTGCAGATCACATTGATATGAACTTTGGTTGCCCGGTTCCAAAAGTCACACGCAAGGGCGGGGGAGCAGCCCTTCCTTATAAGCGCAAACTTTTTAGCGCAATTGTTCAAGCAGCGGTAGAAGCTGCAAAACCATTTGGCATTCCAGTGACGGTGAAAATGCGTATCGGTATTGATACTGACCATCACACATATTTAGAAGCAGCAAAGAGCGCGGCAGAACTTGGAGTTGCTTGGGTTGCACTGCATGCCAGAACGGCTGAACAAATGTATGAAGGAAAAGCTGATTGGGCAGCAATCGCAAATCTTGTTGAACATTTAAAACCAACGGGTGTACCTGTGCTTGGTAACGGAGATATCTGGTCTGGAGAAGATGGCGCCCAAATGGTGCGCGAAACTGGATGTGCTGGCGTTGTTGTTGGGCGCGGATGTCTTGGTCGGCCATGGCTCTTTGCAGATTTAGTTGAATCATTTAACGGCGGGGAAAAGAAAGTTCTGCCATCACTATTTGAAGTTCGTGAAGTGATGTTTAGACATGCAGAACTTATTGTTGATTATTTTGAATCTGAAGATCGCGGTTGTAGAGATTTAAGAAAACACATGGCTTGGTATCTCAAAGGATTTAGAGTACCGAGTGAACTTCGCCGCCAATTTGGAATGCATTCTTCTCTTAAAGAGTTAAGGTCGCTATTGGATCAGCTCACAGATCAACCATATCCAGTTGAAATTGGTGAAAAACCTCGTGGTCGCGTAAGCCACGGTCGTCCTCCAACACTTCCAGATGGATGGCTTGATAATCCGGATGAGATGGCAGAAGTTGAACTTGAGGACGCGTTTTCGGGCGGATGATTATTTTTAAAATAGTGCGCAGTGTTATCGCAGCAATTCTTCTCATTGCTGTTGTAGTTCCACTTTATTCAATAGGAGTTACATGGAGTGCAGCGAAAAATACGACTACACGTAACGCTGATGTCATAGTGGTACTTGGTGCGGCGCAATTAAATGGTCGTCCAGGAGAAGTACTAGAAGCAAGACTTATTGAAGCTAAGCGTGTTTATGACGCAGGGCTTGCTCCACTAATAATTACAGTGGGCGCAAATGCACCAGGAGATAGAACGACCGAGGCGGCATCAGGGAAAGTTTGGCTTGCTTCGCACGGAATCTCTTCGAAGAAAATAATTTCGCTACAGGTTGGCCGAGATACTTGGGTCTCCACAGAGAGCTATGTAAAAAAGATGAATGAGAAAAACATTAAGAATGTCATTATCGTGACCGATCCATATCACTGTCGAAGAGCGATGACGATGGCAAATGATTTGGGAGTCGTTGCCACGTGTTCACCGGTAAAAACGGGCCCTAACACCGTAGAAAAATCTGGAAAGCGATATTTAATTCGAGAAGCAAGCGCATATCTTGCATATGTAACCCTTGGTCGTAGGGGAATCCACATCAGCGACCATTTAGGGTAAGCACATGAGCTACAGCGCCAGAGATCAAGAAAGGTTCTTAAATGAACCTGCAAAGCGCGCTGGCCGATCTGAATTTATGCGCGATCGTGCGCGAGTCATTCACTCTGCCTCTCTTCGTCGCTTAGCTGCAAAAACTCAAATTGCGGTGCCTTGGGAAAATGATTTCGCGCGCACACGTCTTTCACACTCACTTGAGTGCGCACAAATTGGTCGCGAATTAGGTGAATCACTTGGCGCAGATCCAGATTTGTTGGAGACTGCATGTTTATCTCACGATCTTGGACACCCACCATTTGGACATAACGGTGAAGAAGCTCTCGCCGATGTTGCAAAAGATCACGGTGGATTTGAAGGAAATGCACAAAGCTTTAGATTGCTCACACGCATTGAGGCAAAAACAATTGACGCAGATGGCAATAGCGTTGGGTTGAATTTGACGCGCGCATCACTCGATGCGGCTACAAAATACCCATGGGCACGCGAAAAGAACTCTAGAAAATTTGGCGTTTATGATGACGATGTAGAAATTTTTAATTGGGTTCGCGAAGGCGCCCCTGATGGCGCGCGCTGCATAGAAGCTCAAATTATGGATTGGTCAGATGATTGCGCTTACTCTGTTCATGATCTAGAGGATGCAATCTTTATCGGACAGATTAAGACAACCGATTTTGAAAATGATTTCGATACTTTGTATCAAGTAATGACTGTTGGTTATGGCTCTGATGCGACTCAAGATGAGGCAGCAGCAGCGCTTGCTCGCTTGCAAGCCCTTTCATGCTGGCCGCATTATTACGATGGTTCTCATAGATCTCTTGCGCGACTAAAGGATTCAACCTCTCAGCTCATTGGTCGCTTTGTTTTAGCTGCAGAAGTTGAAACAAGAAAAGTGCATGGCCAAGGCGAGCTAAGCCGCTACAGCGCAAACCTTGAGATCCCTAAAGAACAAAAGCACGAAGTCGATTTCTTAAAAGCAGTTGCTGCCCACTATTTAATTCATGCTGCATCATCACAAGATCGATATGCAAAGCAGCAAGTGGTAATTAAGGAGCTAGTCGAGATGTTGTACACGTCGGCTCCGCGAGAATTTGATTCAACTTTCCTTAAAGCGTGGGAGAGCGCTGGCGATGAAAACGCACGTATGCGCGTTGTAATCGACCAGATTTCCAACCTCACAGACCCTGGCGCATATGCGCTCCACGCGCGGTTAAGTGCTGGTAGATAAGGTAGGCGCATGAGCGGTCGCATTAAAGATGAGGATGTTGCATACATCCGCGACCGTGCACCCATTGATGAAGTTGTTGCAGATTATGTTCAACTAAAAAGCGCAGGTGGTGGGCAGAAGAAAGGCCTTTGTCCTTTTCACGATGAAAAATCACCATCGTTTCACGTAACACCAAGCAAGGGTTACTTCCATTGTTTTGGTTGCCAAACAGGTGGCGACGTAATTGCTTTCTTAATGAAAATCGATCATCTCACCTTTACCGAAACTATCGAACGCCTTGCTGATCGCATTGGATACACCCTGCGGTATGAAGAAGGTGGCTCAAATTCAGCTCCAGTCGGAAATCGATCCAGACTCATCGCAGCAAATGCGGCGGCTGCAAAGTTTTATCAAGATCAATTAAATACATCTCCCACTGCAGCCCATGCACGCGAGCTCATGACAAAGCGTGGCTTTGATAAGAGCGCATGCGAAAGCTTTGGAGTTGGTTACGCCCCCGATGAATGGGATGGACTCACAAAACATCTACGAGCAGCAGGTTTTACTATCGACGAACTTGAACTTGCTGGACTATCAAAAATGGGCCAACGCGGACCGATTGATAAATTTAGAAATCGTCTAACCTGGCCAATTCGCGATATCTCTGGCGATGTAGTTGGTTTTGGTGCTCGCAAACTTGCAAGTGATGAGGAAGATCAGGGACCGAAGTACCTCAACACTTCTGAGACACCTATCTATAAGAAGAGTCAAGTTTTATACGGTCTAGATATTGCTAAGAAAGAGATTGCAAAAAAGCGCCAAGTAGTAGTCGTCGAAGGCTATACAGATGTAATGGCCGCGCACTTGGCAGGAATTACAACGGCGGTTGCAACGTGTGGAACAGCATTTGGCGCGGACCATATTCGAATCATTCGCAGACTCTTGATGGATGATGATGCATTTCGAGGTGAAGTTATCTTCACATTTGATGGTGATGCTGCCGGCCAGAAAGCTGCAATGCGCGCATTTAATGAAGACCAGAAGTTTGTAACTCAGACTTTCGTTGCAGTTGAGCCAGATGGCCTTGATCCATGCGACCTTCGTCAAGAAAAAGGAGATTTAGCACTTCGAGATTTAATTGCGCGAAGAGTTCCGCTCTTTGAATTCGCTATCCGCACCGAACTTGCACTACATAATTTGAGCTCTGCAGAGGGTCGCGTTAATGCTCTTAATGCAACAGCGCCGCTAGTTGCTCAAATTCGCGATAAATCACTTCGCCCTGAATACACGCGGTTACTTGCAGGATGGCTTGGCGTTGAAGTTGAACTTGTCTCATCAGCTGTTGCACAAGGTGTTAAAAAGCAACCAAAGCGCGATGAGGTTGAGGTTAATACTTCGACTGGAGAAATTGTTGAGGCGCAGTGGCGTCCGAATCCACAAGAGCCACGGTTGATGCTCGAGCGCGAAGTATTAAAGGCGCGACTACAGATGCCCGAAATTACTCTGACTTGGAAAGAGATAGAAGCAGATGCATTCACGCATCCTGCCTATAAAGAGTTACGTGCCGTCATAGATCAAATTGCACCTGAAGGCGAAGTTGATATTGCGAAAATTACCAATGAAAATATGCGCACACTTTTTACCGAGTTAACTGTTGAACCAATTCGAGCCGATGGCGAAATTACAGAGAAGTACGTTGCAAGTATTGTTGCAAGGCTTCGCGAAGTAGGAATTTCTCGTGCGATTGCAGAATTAAAATCAAGTCTTCAACGCCTTAATCCAGTTGAAAATGAGAGCGACTACAACGCTGCTTTTGCAGGCCTTGTTGCCCTAGAGACCACTCGGCGTGGACTTCATGACTTGGCGCTGGGTTCGCTGTAATTTTTCCCACCCTTTAAATTGCGCTAGAGTGCGCTCTGCACGTTTAGTCCCTGATAGCTCAATGGCAGAGCAGCCGGCTGTTAACCGGCAGGTTCTTGGTTCGAATCCAAGTCAGGGAGCATAAGTCTCATCACAGGAAAATTTAAGAATCTCGAGGCAAAATAGTTATATGAGAAAAATCGTTATCTCCTTTCTAGTTGGCGCAACACTGGCCGGAACTATTGCAACTGCTGCGACAAATAACCTTTCAGGGTCCATTGCCGGTTGCGTAGATAAAAAGAGTCGCGTTTTAACAATTCCAACAAACGCTAAGTGCCCATCAGGCAAAATTGCTATCGATATTGGTGGATCCACTCTCGATGCTAAGTCGATCGCAGGCCTTGTCTCACCGACTGTTGTGACCATCTCAGTTACGGGAACGACTGGAACAAGCACAGGATCTGGCTCGGTATATAAGAGCGATGACACATACAGCTATATCGTGACAAATAACCACGTTGTTTCTGCAGGTGCGACCGGTGGTTCGATCACAGTGGAGTTCACAAGTGGCGAAGAACAGAGCGCAACAATTGTTGGTCGCGACCGCATGTATGACCTTGCGGTAATTAAGATTAAAAAAGGAAATATCCCCACAATTTCACTTGCAAACTCCGCCGAAGTAACGGTGGGCGACCCAGTACTAGCCTTTGGTTCGCCACTTGGTTATTCAAATACCGTGACCGCTGGAATTGTCTCGGCGCTCAATCGTCCCGTTGCTGCAGGATCAACTGGATCTGAATCTTATGTAAATGCGATTCAAACTGACGCGGCAATCAATCAAGGAAACTCCGGTGGTCCACTAGTTGATGCACAAGGACGAATGATTGGAATTAACTCGGTTATCGCACTTGTGCCAGGTTCACCAGATACGGGAAATCTCGGAATTGGTTTTGCGATTCCAATGAATGAGGCAAAGCGCGTCATTGATGAAATTCTGGCAACCGGTAAATCAACGCGCCCAATCTTGGGAGTTGGTTTTGATAAAACTTACACCGGTGTTGGTGCTCGAATTCTGGAGGTCTACGCGGGGGATCCTGCAAGTGATGCCGGAATTCCAACTGGCGCAATTATTCGAAACATCGATGGCACAAAGATTACGACGCTAGATGCTGCGGTTGTAAAGATTCGTTCATATGCACCAGGGACAACAATCTCGGTTACATGCGACATTCCTTCAGGTGGATCTAAGACATTTAAGGTCAAACTGGGTACCGCCGACGCGGTTGAATAAAGTAGGCTCCAACTATGGCTCTCTTTCAATTACACGTCGCGATTCCTGACCGTCCGGGTTCACTCGGAACTATTGCATCCGCAATTGGCGCAGCAGGCGGAGATATTCGTGGACTAGTAGTTGTTAAATCTGAAGATGGTCGCGGTTATGACGACATCACTGTTGCTGTTCCTGGAAGTGATCCTGCCGATCTCATTAACGTATTAAATGCAATCGGTGGAGTAGAAGTAATTAACTGCAAACCAGCGGAATAAATTAAAGCTGTACTTCTCGCATCTGCTTTGCTGATTGCTCTGGCTTTAAATCCATAATAAATGCACCCATTGTTGATTCGCTTCCGGCGAGATATTTAAGTTTTCCAGGCGCACGGCGAACACTTGTAATTTGCCAGTGCAAGCGAAGTAAATCGCGGCCTTCACGAACAGGTGCTTGATGCCATGTTGCGATATATGCCATAGGAATATTAAAAACACCATCGAGGCGCTTGGTTACTTCTAGAGCAATTGAAGGAAAAGCATCGCTCTGGGCTTCGGAAAGTTCGGCTAAGTCTGCAACTGGAGAAAGCGGTGCGACGTGAATTTCAAATGAATACCTCGCGGCATATGGCACGAAAGCCACCCAATGTTCGTTCTTGGCAATGATGCGTTCTTGATCGCGGATTTCACGCGCTACGACGTCATCGAATAAAACTTTTCCTGAGCTCTCTTTGTACTTCTTGGCTACCGAAAGCATTTTTTCAACGCGAGGAGGAATATATGAATAGGCATAAATCTGACTATGTGGATGGGCAAGTGTTACGCCAACTTCTTCACCGCGGTTTTCAAAGGGTGCAATGTGGCGGATGTAGCTGACCTTGGAAAGTTCCTCGGTGCGATCGCGCCATGCTTCTAAAAGTGTTCGAACTTGGCGTTCTGATAAATCTTTAAATGATCCACCGTGGTTATCTGTAAAGCAGACGACTTCGCATTTTCCTGCCGCGCTACCTGTATCAGTACCTGGACCAATGAGATCCGGTAGCGCCCAATCACCAACAGGGGAGCGAAGTGAAGGATTTTTATTATCGAAGACAACCACTTCGTAATTTGAATCTGGAATCTCAGTAAGTAAATCGCCAGTTGTCGGACAAAGTGGGCATAGCTCTTTCGGTGGCAAGAAAACACGTCCCTGACGATGGGCTGCCATAACAACCCATTCATTTACAAGCGGATCGAGTCGGAGTTCGCCAATTCCTGGTTGTTCTTCAACTGGGCGCGAATCCTTTGCACTTCTACTTTGCCCAGCGCTGTCGTAGTAACGAATAGTGCGACCGTCAGACATTGTTAAATCTGTACGAGAAACCTTTGCACCTAGTTGCTTCGAACTCATATTGCGAAGTGTATTCGATTACTTATTGAGTTCATTGCTGCAGCCACCTGTAGATGGCTTTTTTGTAGGTGATGGCTTAGGAGTTGGGCTTGGTGCAGGTGGTTGTGGCTGCGCTTCACCAACAACAAACTGCACTGGTACTCGACTATCTGCATGTGTACCTGTTGCATCCGTGAATCCCATTTCGCCAATCCAAGTACCTGCAGGAATTCCCTTGATGGAAAGTTTCCAAGATCCACTTGATGCCCGTTCAACAACTTGTGTTGGCACAGGTGTAATTGGAGTTGCGGGATTTGGATAAAAACGAACAGTGCCCGTTACAACTGGTGCACCGGTTGGTCTAAAGACATCAATCTGTGCGGTGACAGATTTATCAGCGGTGGTAGCGGTCAATGATTTCAATACCAATTGCGAGACTTCATTTTTTGGCATTTGATCAGCTGTTGTTGGAGACCAGGTTCCTTTAAGTAAATTTAAGAATGCATCAACTTCACCGCGGAATATATTCAAATCTAGGCGTGCACCAGGTACTCCGTATTTTTCTGCGGTTCCACAGGATGAGTACTGCCATACAGTCCACTCTGATGTACATGCCGAAGTTGTCCATGAATGTACATAACATCCGCTGGCTTTGAGCCCAGGTTCAGCCGTTGGGATATTGGGATCAATTGCATACTGCGCAAGCCAGAGTGGATATTGGCGAAGTTCGTCATCGCGCACCATCGCACCTTCAAGAAAACTTGGATATGAATAAAGAATAGGAGTACGTGCGGTCTTTTCCTTGAGGGTTGCGAGAAAGGTCTTGGCCCAAACGGTTATCAATTTCTTTGATGCATATTTCTTACAGTTGGCAGCAGTTCCGACAACACAATTATTTTCTAAGTCGAGAGCGTATGGAAGATCTCTCTCACCATAACCACCGAGGGAAGCAAGTCTCCATGCAGCTTTTTGCGCTTGAGCTTGTGCATCGGCGATAAATACATCTTGCGAAGAAGAATTTGGCAAGACTGCGTAATGATAAAAACCTGTGTAGATACCGGCTGCTTGTGCTTGAGCTCGATCGATTGCAACGTATTTAACTGAGAGCGCATCAGCATCATCGCGAGTATCTGAGGCTTTGATCATCACGAATCGAACACCGGATGCGTACATCTTTGTGAAATCGATTGCTGCATCATTTGGATGCTGCCATCTGCTGATATCAGCACCGTGAATACGATTTCCCGGTCCAAGTTTGTCAATGGAAATCAGAGTTTTAGTTTCAGCAATCACAGGAGCTGGCTTTATGGAAACTGTTCGGGCTCTTGATCTGATTGACTTGGCTCCAACTTTTGCAATTGCTCGATAAGTAAATTTTCCTTCATTTGCCTGCGCCGGAGTAGTGACTTTGTAACTTCCAAGTTTTACAGTTTTAACAGCAAGCTTTGTCGCCTTCCATTTTCCGCCCTCAAGAATTTGTATCGAAATCTTCGCGCCTTTTTTTGCGGGCTTTAGAGTTCCAAAAAGTGTGACTGTTGGTTCGGTTTCACTCGAATTAGCAACAACTGTAAGTGTGAGAGTAGAAGCTGCGGCGCTCGGTGCGGTGGAAGAAAAAGTGAGAAGTGCAACGGATGCAGCAAGTAGGGATGCGAGCTTTTTCATTAGCGCTCCACTATTTCTAGAGCGGCTCCGAGATGTTCGGCAATGGTTTCTTTAAGCACTTGCGTGTGACGCGCACGCGCTTCTGAAAACTCATGAACTGTGCCAAATTTGCGGCTATCTGAGAAATCTAAAATTAAAGTATCGCCATCTAGTTCGGCAAGACGGGCATCAAAAAATGCCATCCAAATCACTCTATCTTTTCTCTCTAGAGCATCGAGAATGTCATTCCACTTATCGCGGATTACATCAAG
>CAFBLW010000028.1_pt1 | contig 10414 bp, 11 predicted proteins | sample 7268291 | NCBI WGS metagenome assembly CAFBLW01 (sample SAMEA6814045, study PRJEB35770) | uncultured Candidatus Planktophila sp. | biome: Freshwater; feature: Freshwater reservoir; material: water | place: Czech Republic | collected 2017-05-23 | depth 30m m
AATTTGCGAAGTAGTGACGCTGCCTTTTGTGCCTTCTCACGTTCGCTAAATATAGTTTTCTAGCTTTCCCATTCGTTCATAAGCCAAACACGCTGCCCGCAATATAGGAATACTTAAAACTGCGCCCGTACCTTCTCCAAGTCGCAAATCCAGATCCAGAATTGGTATTAGCTTCAAATGGTTTATAGCAATCCTTGATGCAGGTTCGGATGAGCAATGTCCAGCAATAAGTGTTCCCAAGATTTCAGGTTTGATTTTGGCAGCTGCGCTTGCGGCAGCAAGAGTGATAACCCCATCCAGAATTATTGGAACTCCGAGCGTTGCGCCCCGAATAATAAATCCTGTCATTGCGGCGATTTCAAGCCCTCCATGTGTTTGAAGAACACGCAACGGATCAATATCTTGGCCAATGGACTTGAGCGCCGATTCAACAATTTTCAATTTACTTTCAAAAATTTCTTGAGGGATTGCAGATCCATACCCAGTTACTTCATCGGCAGTCTTATTACAGAGGGCACCAATAAGGATTGCGGAGGATGTTGTGTTACCGATGCCCACTTCGCCGACACAGAGTGCTCGCGATCCTCCCGCAACGAGTCTTTCCGCGGTTTCGGCACCAATTTCAAGGGCCTCAAATAGTTCTGCGACAGACATCGCGTCCTCAGATCTAAAATCCTTCGTACCTTGCGCAACTTTCCTATTTTTTATTTGAGTAGAAAATGAATCGTTCGTCGTTCCTACGTTTATGACTTCAATATAGACATCTGAATTTTCGGCAATCGATGAAATGCCTGCCTCGCCCTTAACAATAAGGTCGGCCATTAGTGCGGTAATTGATTGAGGCCACGGGGTAACCGAATCGTCCTTTGCAATTCCGTGATCTGCGACAAATACGGCCACTGCGCAAGGATCAATCTTCGGCGCAGAGTGTGTGATTCGTGAAATCTGTGCAGCAAGTATCTCTAGTAGTCCTAGCGATTTAGGTGGCTTGACTCGACCATCGAATCCTTCGGTAACTTCAGCGCCAGATAAATCGCTAAATTGGATTTGAGAATGTAGGCCGCGCTTCCAAGCAGAGTCGGGTTCCTTCAAATAAAGATTAAAGCTCTCAAATATGTTCTTGGATGTGTACATAAAAAGAAGGCCGGCGCTTTTGGCACTTTCTAAGTCTGTTTCCAAATCTCCGATATACAGCGCCCGAGATGGCTCTACATCTAACCTTTCTACGGCTTTCGATAAGGGTAAGGGTGAAGGTTTTTCGACCCCGATATCGAGAGATGAAATGCAAAAATCGAAGTATTTAGCTAGATCTATTTCTTCAAGTTTATCGAGCAAATCTTGAGACGTCAGATTTTTTGAATTAGAGACCAGCGCCATTCTTTTATTATTATGAAGATTTTCAAGTAAATCGAGAACTCCTGGAAGAGGTTCGACAGTGATGTCGCTGATGGGAATTCCTGGATTATTCTGAATAACCAACGTATTTCCGATATCGAAAATTACTGCATCAAAATTTTCTAGATCAGCCACGGAATTGATCCTTGCGATGAAGCAATAACGAGCAGAAAGAGAAGAATGGTTGATTCGGCTATTTGCTCCGCAGCACCGAATGCATCTCCCAGCACTCCACCAATTTTTTTAATGACCCATCGAGTAAATATGTATTCAGGAATTAGCAAAACTAATAGGTATAAAGGAAATAGAAAACCAGAATAAGGAATTGTTAAGAGCGCCGCCAGGGCCAAAGAAGCGAACACATGCGCATATTTGATTTCCCTTGAGGCAGTTGCCCCCATCCCTGCCTGATTCGGAGCTGATGGGATGAGCATGAGCACTAATGGAACAATTTTCGAAACTGTATGTGAGGCAAGAAGTGCCAGCGCGCCGTCCTTTGAATTAAATGAAGAAATCAAAGTGAATTGAAAAATCAACTGGAAAGCGATTGCTACAACTCCGTACGTGCCATGCCTTGAGTCTTTGAGAATCTTTAATCTTTCTTCAGGGTTCCAACCGCCAACTAATCCGTCGAAAATATCGCCCAATCCATCAAAGTGAAATGCACCAGTAATGAGAATTGAAAGTAAAAGGGCAAGCGCTGCGGCAGGCCCTCGCGGAAGCACTTGAGAGAGAAAAAAATAGGTCAATCCGCTTAGGGCGCCAATGCAAAATCCAACGAGTGGAAACCAGATTGCCGATTTGTGAAGGCGGACTTCCTCGGAATGTTTTATTGGTATTCGAGTCAAGAATGCAAAGGAAACCTTAATATCATTGAGGAGACTCATTTAATTACAGACTCTATTCCAAAGCGCATGAAAATAACGTTGTCACATAAGCGCGCAAAATCCTGATTCATGCGGCCTGATAAGTCACGAAATTTCCTTGAAACTGGGTGCATTGGAACGATTCCCTCACCAGTTTCATTGGTGACAAAAATAATTGATCCTTTGCGAGATCTTGCTGAATCAATGACGGGCTTAACATCAATTTCGTTTTCCCGCATCATGTTGTTTGATAACCAAAGAGTTAAGCAATCAACTATTACGAGTTCATTCTCTGGGAATTCTTTTAGAGCCTGATCGAGAAGAAAAGGTTCTTCAACTAAATCGAATCCTTCCCCTCTTTCGCTTTTATGATTGGCAATTCTCGTGTTCATTTCATCATCAGAATTTTCTGCTGTGGCGATGAAAAGTGTTCTACCACCATTAGCGATGTGATTTTTGGCTCGAAGCAGCGCCGCAGAACTTTTCCCACTTCGAGCTCCACCTCCTATGAGAGTTAACATTAAATAATTTCACTCCGAGTCTTATTGGCAACAATGACAGTGTGTCCATCTTCAAGAGTGTGAACGCTGATTCCATGATCAAAGGCCATTTTTAATTCATTAGAATGAATAACATTGGACGCTGGCCCATCGAGCAAAACTCGACCTTCGTGCATGACGATCATTCTCTCTGCATACATGGCACCCAAAGTTATGTCATGCATTGTAGATACAATCGTCACACCCTGATTCTTAAGTGATTCAACTTGATTTAAAGTTGTAATTTGATGATGCAGGTCAAGTGCACTTGTTGGTTCGTCTAGGAGCATCACTTCTGGTTCCTGCACAATAGCTCTGGCAATAAGCACTCTTTGTAACTCGCCTCCAGATAGTTGAGTTACAAGTTGACTTTGAAGTCCAACAAGTTGAGTTTCTTCAAGAGTATTTTGAATCAGCACTCGACCTCGACGCCGCTCTCGACCCCAGCCATCAAGTTTTGAGCGACCAAGGGCTAAGTATTCGATTACTGTCATACCAAGAGGAATTTCTGGTCGTTGCGGCACGAAGGCTACGTTCCTACTCATATCTTTAAAGACTTCAACGCCATTTACCTTGATTGATCCTGAATACGGATGCATTCCTAAGAGCGCCTTGAGCAGAGTAGTTTTTCCTGCGCCATTAGGCCCAACGATGCACGTCCAAGTTCCTGAAGGAATGTTTAACGTCACCGAGGACAAAACAGATTTTTCTCCGTAGTTGATTGAAAGATTTTCGACGCTTATCACTACTGGATACCTCCTCTTTTTGCTCGAAGTACAAATAGGAAAAATGGAGCGCCGATAAATGCAGTAATTACTCCAATAGGGAGTTCGGCAGGAGAAATTAACGTGCGCGCACCTAAATCAGCAAGAACTAAGAAAGCCGCCCCGGATAATGAAATTGCAAGGAGTGCTCGATTTGTCGCCCGCTTAGTAATTCCGCGAATAATGTGAGGAACAACAATTCCGACAAAGCCAATAAGTCCGCTTACTGAAACGGCAGTTGCCGTCGCAAGAGTTGCTGCTCCAACAGCAATCATGCGAATCTTATTTGGAGAGATTCCGAGCGAAAAGGCTTCTTCGTCGCTGAGCATCAGTCCATCCAGCAGTTTTGAAATTCGAATTAATATTGCGAGGGCGAGAAAAATATATATTGAGGCCCATTTAACACTTTGCCAATCGGCCACTGTAAGTTCGCCGAGAATCCATGAGTAAACCGGACGAAGCACTTGACTATTTCTCTGTTGGAGAAAAGTTTGAATCGCTGTTGCAAAGGAACCAACTGCAATACCTGATAAGAGCAAGGAACTTGGATCAGAGAAAAATTTTCCAGCAACCAAAAACGTTGCCAAAACTGCTAAAACTCCACCGAGGAAAGCAAATATGGGCAGAGCTGCCGTAAAAGTTTTCCCACTTCCAGTTATTGCCAAAGTCGCACCTAAACCTGCGCCAGCTGCCGCCCCCAGCAGATATGGATCCGCTAGAGGATTTCTAAATACCGTTTGATAGACAGCTCCACTTGTTGCTAGGGCAGCGCCGACCAAAGCAGCTAGAGCGACTCTAGGTAATCTAATTTGAAGTAACAACGTTCTATCTTGATCCGAGAGGCCAGAACTTTGCCCGAGAAGAGTCTTTAAAACGCTGAGAAAATCTAATTTTACGGGACCGATACTCGTAGCAAGGAGACAAGAAAGAACTAAAACCAATCCAAAGATGGCAGTCATCTGCCATCTCCAGATTGGAGCTAGTTCATTCTTTGAAGTTTTCATTACTTAATGGTCTCCGCCACGACTCTGTAGAAGTCAACGATGCGAGGACCCCAACGAGAAGGAATATCTTGAGGAAGAACCACAATACGATTTTTCTTTACCGCCTCAATCTGTGACCATCCTGCGCGGTTCTTTACCGTTTGGGCGTTTTGAGAGGCATAACCATCTGCCAAGAAAATTATCTGAGGATTGCTTTTGATGAGATATTCAGCAGTAATTTGTGGATAGCCAGATTTATCTGCACCATTTGCGGCATCGGCTACATTCTTTAACCCAAAATCTTTATACACCGAACCGATAAATGTTTTTGATGTAGCTGAATAAAGAGTCTCATCTAATTCATGAAAGAAACGTAGCTTGGGACTCTTCGACGAAGTTCTAAGAATCAAGGAAATATCTGATTTCATTTTCTTGACTAGCGCTTTAGCGGCTGGGAGATTACCGGTAGCCAGGCCTAAAATTTCTATTTCTGAATAAGCATCATTTACTCTCGCAGCAGCTTTCTCCATAATTACTGGAATACCAAGTTTTGTAAGAGATTCTTTTGCAACTTTTGATTTGGTTGAGTCCACCGAGAGAATGACCATGTCCGGTTTTTGCGCAACTATGGCTTCGATGTTGGGATCGAATCCACTAAGAGCGCTTTTGGGCGCCTCTATTGGAAAATTTGATTGATCGTCAACAGCCAGCACTTGTGGCCCTGCCCCAATTCCGAAGAGTATTTCTGTGGCGGTAGGGGAGAGAGAAATAATCTTGATGGGTTTGGTTTTAATAGTTGTGACATATCCACCGGATTTAACTGTAATTGGATAACTAGTAGCTGCACTTGCGTTACTTACAGAAAATAATTGTGCTGGAATTAAAAGAACTGAAGTTAGTACCAGAGAGAAAATTGTCGGTTTCGAAAATAGCGAGAATCGATCTTTAAGCATAAAAAACTCCCTCAAGGGTTTGAGGGAGGAAAGAGGGCAATCTGCAATTTCGCAAAAGGCCCGACCTTCCTCCGAGGTCGGAAATCTTCGGCGTATGCGCCAGGCGACCTGGCTTAGACCACTGCAATTCATATGAATTACGAGTCTTTACAGTTGCGGGAACAGCACCGGAATTTAACCGGATTTCGCTAAACGCAACGCCCCTGAAGGCAAGAATTAAACCCGTAGGCCCGATTCTTTTTCAGTGGCGTCAACATAGCACGCCACATTTAAAAAGCTAGAACTTATCTCCTGGCTTCACCTGTGGGCGTGGCACTCGAATTCGCCTCAAAGAAATAGCTCGCGAGAAGATGTAAAAACCGATCCCCTTGTACGTCGCGTTCGGGAAGCGCTTAATAAATTCGCCTTTGATTCGGCGATTCAAGATGAAGCCCTCAACGATTGAAAAAATCAAAAGTGTGTACATAAGTATTGTTCCGAAAGCTGTTAGTGCCGGAACTTGAAATATCGAGAGAATAAGAACTACGAAAGTTGCGGGCATCAAATATTCAGCCATACCTCGTCTTGAATCAACAAAGTTTCGAACAAAACGCTTTTCTGGTCCGCGATCGCGGGGGAGAAGCGCACTTTCATCGCCGCGAAGTTGAGCTTCTCTCTGAGCAACTCTTGCAGCACGAGTTGCTGCGCGTTGGCGTTCTTTCTCTGCCTTAGATGATGCAGGTGCAAGAGAGGAAACCTTGCGGGTTGCTTCTGCATCCTTACGCTTTGGAGTGGGGCGACCCTTTTTTGCTGGCTCTTTAGTCATGGGCGCACTATATACAAATAATTCTAGAGAGCTCGAATTTCTAGAGGGAGAGCATTCGTTCAAGAGCAATTTTTGAATATGCCGAAACGCTCTCATCAACCTTTATTTGATTTACGAGATGGCCAGAGACCAGTGATTCCATCGCCCAAACTAGATGTGGCAGATCGATTCGATTCATAGTGGAGCAATAACAAACGGTCTTATCAAGAAAGACTATTTGCTTATCAGGATTGTTCTTTGCAAGCCTTGAGACCAGGTTGAGTTCGGTGCCAATTGCCCACTTACTTCCCGCTGGTGATTCTTCGACAGTTTTTATGATGAATTCAGTACTACCCACGACATCGGCGCTTTTAACAACTTCGTGCTGGCATTCAGGATGCACTAGAACCTGAACTCCTTGGAGCCTATTGCGCACTTCATCGACAGATTCTTTAGTAAAGCGTCCATGAACTGAACAATGTCCGCGCCACAAGATTACTTTTGCTTCTTTAATTTCTCTCTCAGTAAGACCACCCATTGGTTTCCATGGATTCCACAGAACGCAATCCTGGAGTGTGAGTCCAAGTGAAAGTACCGCTGTATTTCTTCCAAGGTGCTGATCAGGTAAGAAAAGGATTTTCTCACCTTGAGTAAGAGCCCACTCCATTGTCTTTTTTGCATTTGAAGATGTACAAATCGTTCCGCCGTGTTCACCTGTGAAGCTCTTGATTGCAGCAGATGAATTCATATATGTAACAGGAATAGTTTTAGTAGCAACTCCTATGGATTCAAGTTCTTGCCAGCATTTTTCAACTTGATTAGCCGTAGCCATATCAGCCATTGAGCATCCTGCAGCCAAATCTGGAAGGATTACTTTTTGATCTGCAGTTGTGAGTATGTCTGCGCTTTCAGCCATGAAATGAACTCCGCAGAAAATAATGTATTCGGCGCTTGACTTAGCAGCGGCAGCTTGCGCTAATTTAAATGAGTCGCCGGTAATGTCAGCAAAGTCGATTACTTCATCACGTTGATAGTGGTGCCCTAGAACAAGTGCACGTTCTCCAAGGCCTGCGCGAGCAACGCGCGCACGTTCAACAAGGGTTGGATCACTTACTTCGGGAAGTTCGCCGGTGCACGAGACGCCCCGTTCTGAAGCTAAATCGCGGCCTTGCCCCAGCAAAAGTAAATCTGTAAGCGAACGAGAACCGGTGGTCATCTGCATATTCTTACCTATAGACGCGCTTCGTGTCGCATTGGAGGCCATTGGCTAGTAATCTTTGGGCATGACTACTGAGACAACCACGACGCAAACTACAACTACATCAGGAATTCTTCTTACCGACGTTGCAGCTTCAAAGGTTTCTGCGTTGCTAGCCCAAGAAGGTCGCGATGATCTTTACCTACGCGTTGCAGTTCAGCCAGGTGGATGTTCAGGTCTTCGTTACCAGCTCTATTTCGATGATCGCAATCAAGAGGGTGATGTAGCTCGTCAATTTGGAAGCGTCAAAGTTGTAACAGACAAGATGAGTGATCCATACCTTGCTGGCGCAACAATTGATTTTGTTGACACTATCGAAAAGCAAGGATTCACAATCGATAATCCAAATGCACAAGGTTCATGTGCATGCGGCGATTCATTCAACTAATACCCTGAACTTTTCGCCAGCTAGCGTAAGTTTCTGGCTATGAAAATCGGTGTCGCTGGCTCTATTGGTTTAGATCACCTCATGACTTTCTCGGGGAAGTTCACCGACTCTTTTGTTACTGGTTCACTTGAAAAAATTTCTCTCTCATTCCTTGTTGATGATTTAGACGTTCGTCGAGGCGGAACCGGCGCGAACATTGCATTTGGACTTGGTGTTCTTGGATTAAACCCAATTCTGATCGCCGCAGCTGGAAAGGATTGGGCTGATTACGATGCCTGGCTCACTCGTCACGGAGTTGATACATCGCACACCGTTGTTTCAGAGACGCTACATACAGCCCACTTTGTCGTAACTACAGATACCGAACTCAATCAAATTGCATCATTCTTTCCCGGTGCAATGAGCGAGGCGCGAAATATTGAACTCAACCCAATAATGGACAAAGTTGGGCGATTAGATCTGATCATCATCTCTCCTGATGATCCTGAAGCGATGCTTCGTCATACAGAATCAGCACTTGCCCAGGGCATTGCAGTTGCAGCAGATCCTTCACAGCAACTCGCATATATGTCAGGCGATCAAATTAAGCGTCTGATTGATGGAGCTACATATTTGTTTATGAATGAATATGAATTAGCCCTTGCGGCACAGAAGACGGGCTGGAGCGAAGACGAAATCCTAAAGCGCGTGAAATTTCGAATTGTCACCATGGGTTCCAAGGGCGCACGAATTGAATCCGCGGCAAGTCAAGTGATTTCAATTCCCTGCGCTAAAGAAAAGGCCAAAGTTGATCCAACAGGTGTTGGTGATGCTTTCCGCTCAGGATTTATTGCAGGTCTAGCTTGGGGATTCTCACATGAGCGTTGTGGACAAATTGGATCAATGCTGGCAACTCTTGTCATTGAAACAAAAGGAACACAGGAGTACAGATTTACAAAGAATGAATTTATTGAACGTTTTGCAGAAGCTTATGGAAAGAGTGCATCCGAAGAGGTTGCCGCTGTATTACCGGTTTGAACGCTTTTGTAACTCTGTAACCGCTTCGTTTAACGCACCCGCAAAGGCACGGATATCTTCTTCGGTTGTTTCTGGGTGAATTGTTGTTCGAATGTTTCCGTGAGTAAGAACGCCCATAGCTGCAAGTACATGGCTGGGCTGTAGATCCATTGCTGTACATGCCGAACCAGAGTCAGCGGAAAATCCTTGACTGGCAAGAATGCGCAGTAACTCTTCCCCATCGCAATATTCGAAAGAAGCCGAAAGTAAATGGGGGAGTGATTGATCTAGCTTTCCTGCGATTTCCGCATTGGGAATCAGTGAGCGCAATAGTGAATTTAGTTTCCGGATGCTTGCTTCATCTTTTTGAAAATTTTCAAGTGCTACAGCTGCGCAAATAAGCAGCGGAAGGGAGTGGCTGTAGGGAGTGCGAATATTTGAAATGTGAGGGAGTGGATTTCTCCAGCGCTTCTCATCATTGATAGCCAGAACCCCTATTCCAGCCGGACCTTGCCAAGATTTGGCATCAAAGAGGGCCGTACTCCAGTTTGAAGGTAGCGAAATTCTCGAACCCGTTGCCGTTGCATCTACTGCAACAAAGTCTGCCTCTAATTCCTTTTGTTGGATTACGCCAGTTTCAATATTTGCCAATTGGTAAGAGAGAACAGTTTTTGTATTTTGTTTATCTGGAGGAATTAACTGGCCTTCCGAGGTTACTGCGAGTTCTAGGACTGGACCATTATGGGATCTGGCAGTGGCAATGATTTCGCTACGATCAATTGATCCATAAATAAGAGTTGCATCATGAGTGAGTAATCCACCGATAGATAAAAAATGTCCAAGACAGGGTTCGCCGATGATTTCCAATTGGCGCACTTCTACGCCAAGGGCATGGGCCATGCTTTCAATAGCCTGATTTTTCAATAGCGCCGCTCTTGAAGATTCTTGCGAAAGTTTTCTAGGGTCGGCCCAACCGGCATCAAGTGCAGCCAAGAGCGACTCTTTGGCCACGGCATTTAAGGGGCTTTCGGATTGGAAATTTCCTGTGACACGAACCACCTAGCGAACGCTACTAGCCCTTGCAGCAGGGGGCGAATCCCCCGACTATCCTTTCCCTATGTCTGCTCCCAAGAAGAATCACCGCAGCTCCTTCGCCCTAGCCGCACTCATGGTGCCGGCACTTTTACTCTTAACGGGTTGTTCAAAAGTTTCAGGACTTGGTTATGAAGAAGGACTTTCAAGCGTTAATGACATCTCACTTTCACTTTGGCAGTGGGCTTGGATAACTGCCGGTGTCGTAGGAGTTTTCACATTCATTCTCATTGTCTGGCCAGCGATTTTCCATCGCGCAAAAGTCGGCCAACCAGAATTTCCGAAGCAGACGCAATACAACATTCCGGTTGAAATTCTCTACACAGTAATCCCATTCATCATTGTTGCTGTTCTCTTCTATTTCACAGCAATTAAAGAGTCAAAGATCGTTGAAAA
>CAFBLW010000029.1_pt1 | contig 10370 bp, 11 predicted proteins | sample 7268291 | NCBI WGS metagenome assembly CAFBLW01 (sample SAMEA6814045, study PRJEB35770) | uncultured Candidatus Planktophila sp. | biome: Freshwater; feature: Freshwater reservoir; material: water | place: Czech Republic | collected 2017-05-23 | depth 30m m
CGACGGACTCGGAAACTACGAATACGGTTGGTCAGATTCCAATGATGCTGGCAGCAATGCAAAGCGCGGCCTTAATGAAGATGTCGTACGCGATATCTCATCTAAGAAGAGCGAGCCACAGTGGATGTTGGATATGCGCCTTAAAGGACTTTCACTCTTTGAGAAGAAGCCAATGCCATCTTGGGGTTCAGATCTATCTGGAATTTTCTTTGACACGATTAAGTACTTTGTGCGTTCGACAGAGAAGCAAGCAGCTACGTGGGAAGACTTGCCTGAAGATATTAAAAACACATATGACCGCTTGGGTATTCCTGAAGCAGAAAAGCAACGCCTAGTTTCAGGAGTCGCAGCGCAATACGAATCAGAGGTTGTTTACCACTCAATTCGTGAGGATTTGGAAAAGCAAGGCGTTATCTTCCTTGACACTGACAGCGCGCTAAAGCTGCACCCAGAACTCTTCAAAGAATATTTTGCAACAGTTATTCCTGTTGGTGACAACAAGTTTGCCGCTCTTAATACATCAGTGTGGTCCGGTGGATCATTTATCTATGTTCCAAAGGGCGTGCATGTAGATATTCCTCTACAGGCCTACTTCCGCATTAACACCGAAAATATGGGTCAATTCGAGCGCACTTTAATCATTGCGGATGAGGATTCATATATTCACTACGTCGAAGGCTGCACTGCTCCTATTTATAAATCAGATTCTCTTCACTCTGCAGTTGTTGAAATTATTGTTAAAAAAGGTGCTCGTGTTCGCTACACGACAATTCAAAATTGGTCTAATAACGTTTATAACCTTGTAACAAAGCGTGCTACATGCGCTGAAGGTGCAACTATGGAATGGGTAGATGGAAACATCGGTTCAAAGGTAACCATGAAGTATCCAGCTGTAATGCTTATGGGTCCACATGCAAAGGGTGAGACTCTCTCACTCGCATTTGCTGGTCCAGGACAGCATCAAGATTCTGGAGCAAAGATGGTTCACGCAGCTCCACATACCTCTTCATCTGTTATTTCTAAATCTGTAGCTCGCGGTGGTGGTCGTACTTCATATCGCGGTCTCGTGCAGGTTCAAGAAGGCGCACATCATTCCAAGAGCACTGTTAAGTGCGACGCTCTTCTCGTAGACACAATTTCTCGATCTGATACATATCCATATGTTGATATTCGCGAAGATGATGTATCTATGGGACACGAAGCAACAGTTTCTAAAGTAAGCGATGATCAACTTTTCTATCTCATGTCTCGTGGGCTCACTGAAGACGAAGCTATGGCAATGATTGTTCGTGGATTTATTGAACCAATCGCACGTGAGCTTCCGATGGAGTATGCACTCGAACTCAACCGTCTCATTGAACTTCAAATGGAAGGTGCAGTTGGTTAATGAGCACTCTCACAACTAACTACTTAACCCCAACTGGCCGCGAGGAAGCTTGGAGATTTACACCTCTAAAAAGGCTTGGCGGTCTCCATGATGGAAGCGCCAAGATTGAGGATCGCAATTCTCTTTCCTATTCAGGTTCGTCAGCAGGAGTTTCTTTCGATCGATTATCGCGCGCATTGGCTCCAACACTGACAGAGATTGATGACGTAATAGTTTCCAGAATTCGCGATCACGCAAGTGATGTAGCTGTTTTGACAATAAAGGCAGAGAGCGAAATCGCCGAACCAATTTACTTAAACCGCATAAAAGGTGGACTTGCGAGTGCAGAACTTTCGCGAGTTCAGATTCGCATTGAAAGCCATGCCAAGGCAACAATTATTATCGAAAATAACGGGGGAGCAGTTCTTGCTGAAGATATAGAAATTAGCGTTGCCCCTGGAGCCTCACTAACTTTTATTACTCTTCAGGAATGGGATGCAGGCTCCATTCACGCTGCCCGACATCACGCAATTGTTGATCGAGATGCAACTTTCAAATCTATTGTGGTCACTGTAGGCGGTTCACTTGTACGAATGCTTCCGACCGTAGATTTCATAGCTCCAGGTGCATCGGCCGAACTTCTTGGCGTCTATTTTGCGACTAGCGGGCAATTCTTTGAACATCGAATGTTTGTTGACCACAAAGTACCTAATGCGAAATCACGAGTAAATTACAAAGGCGCCCTGGCTGGAGATCAGGCACACACCGTATGGATCGGTGATGTTTTTATCCGCGCTGCAGCCGAAGGCACAGACACCTACGAACTCAATCGCAATCTCCTTCTCACCGATGGCGCTCGAGCAGACTCAGTTCCAAATTTGGAGATTGAAACCGGAGAAATCGTTGGAGCAGGCCACGCAAGCACGACGGGACGCTTTGATGATGAACAACTCTTCTACTTAATGTCTCGTGGAATCGAATTAGAAGATGCGCGCAGACTTGTCGTACGTGGTTTTTTTAATGAAATTGTCTCTGAAATAGGCGTTGAAACTATTCAAGAGCGACTTATGAATCGCATTGATGACGAACTTGCAAAGGCAGGCAAATAGATGAGCGATCTCCTATTAACTGACCTAGCAGCCGGAAAGCCAGTTCGAATCGAGAAAAATGGCGAAGCTATCTGTGTAACAAAGGTTGGCGATGAAGTTTTCGCAATCGGAGATGTCTGTTCTCACTCTGATGCATCCCTTGCTGAGGGAGAAGTAAATGGCTACAAAATTGAATGTTGGTTACATGGTGCCGAATTTGATCTTCGAACAGGTCAAGCGCTAACACCACCGGCAGTTGCTCCAGTGAAGACTTTTTCAGTAAGCGTCGACGGAAACTCCGTCACGGTAGAAGCGTAATCGGGGAATAGATGAGCACATTAGAAATCCGCGGCCTTAAAGTTTCGGTTGATACAGAGAACGGCGCTGTCGAAATCTTGAAGGGTGTTGATTTAACAATCAAGTCAGGACAGACACATGCAATTATGGGTCCTAACGGTTCTGGCAAATCAACGCTTGCGTATTCAATTGCGGGACATCCAAAGTATGCAATTACAGGTGGAACCGTCACGCTCGATGGTGCAGATGTTTTAGAAATGACCGTCGACGAGCGTGCCAAAGCTGGTCTTTTCTTAGCAATGCAATACCCAGTTGAGGTCCCTGGAGTATCAGTTTCAAACTTCTTACGTACTGCTGCAACAGCGCTGCGCGGTGAAGCGCCGAAACTTCGTACATGGGTTGGTGAAGTCAAGGATGCGATGGAAGCGCTACACATGGATCCTTCGTTTGCCCAAAGAAATGTCAATGAGGGTTTTTCTGGTGGAGAAAAGAAGCGTCATGAAATTATGCAGCTAGAACTTCTCAAACCAAAGATTGCAATCCTTGATGAGACTGATTCTGGTTTGGATGTTGATGCACTTCGTATTGTTTCAGAAGGCGTAAATCGCGCAAAGGATTCAAACAACGTAGGCGTACTTCTCATCACGCACTACACGCGTATTCTTAAGTACATCAAGCCGGACTTCGTGCACGTATTTGCTAATGGTCGAGTTGTTGAAGAGGGCGGACCAGAACTCGCAGACAAGCTAGAAGCAAATGGCTATGCGGAGTACGTCGGGGCCTAATGTCATTAGACGCTTTAACCATTAGAAAGGATTTTCCGATATTTGATCGGACAGTTCGTGATGGAAAGCGCCTTGTTTACCTTGATAGTGGTGCAACTAGTCAAAAGCCTCTCAGCGTCATTGATGCTGAATCGAATTTTTATAGGTTTCATAACGCAGCGGTTCATCGTGGCGCGCATCAATTGGCCGAGGAAGCCACCGATGCCTTCGAAAACGCTCGTGAAATAGTTGCAAAATTCATCGGAGCCAAAAGCGATGAAATCGTATTCACTAAGAGCGCAACTGAATCTCTCAACCTCATTGCTTACGCTATAGGTAATGCAAATCCTGGCAATCGTTTCCACCTCACGCCATCCGATGGCATTGTCGTTACAGAGATGGAACACCATGCCAATTTGATTCCTTGGCAACAGTTATCGCAGCGAACAGGCGCAAAATTAAGTTGGTTTGAAGTAACCCCGGAAGGAAGACTTGATCTCTCTAACATGGCAAGCGTAATTACTGAAAATACGAAGGTCGTTGCTCTAACTCATCAGTCAAACGTTCTCGGGACGATTAACCCTTTGGATGCCATCGTCAAGCGCGCACACGAAGTAGGTGCAGTTGTAGTACTCGATGCATGTCAATCTGTTCCACATACTTCTCTCAATGTAAAAGATCTAGGTGTTGATTTTCTCGCTTTTTCTGGACACAAAACCGTTGGGCCAACTGGAGTAGGAATTTTCTGGGGAAAGTCCGAACTCTTACTAGAACTGCCACCATTTCTCACCGGTGGATCAATGATCGAAAATGTAACAATGACTTCAGCTACTTGGGCTCCGGCACCTAAGAAATTTGAAGCAGGTGTTCCCAATATGGCGCAAGCAGTGGGTCTAGGCGCTGCTCTGAAATACTTGAGCGAAATTGGCATGGGCTCTATTTCACAACACGAGAAGATGCTTACCTCTTCCTTGTTAACTCAATTGGCGCAAATTTCAGAAGTGAAAGTCATAGGACCAAAAGATATGGTTGATCGCGGAGCTACAGTTTCATTCACAGTGGGTGAGATTCATCCACACGATCTAGGACAGTATTTAGATTCACTAGGAATTGCTGTGCGTACAGGACACCATTGCGCTTGGCCTTTAACGCGCAAACTCGGAGTACCAGCTACCACTCGAGCTTCAATGTATCTCTACAACACCCAAGAAGACATAGACCTTTTAGTGACCGGCGTTAAGGGTGCAATGAAATATTTTGGGAGCAAATAATGGAACTCGACTCCCTTTATCAAGATATTATTTTGGATCACTATAAGCATCCGCAAAACAAGAAATTAGCCACTAGCTACGACGCGCAAGTTCATCACATTAATCCAAGTTGTGGAGATGAAATCACCCTGAACTTAACACTCAAAGATGGGCTCGTTGATTGCATTACGTGGGACGGTGTTGGGTGCTCAATCTCCCAGGCAAGTGTTTCTATATTGAGCGATTTGCTCAAAGGCAAAACAATTTCGCAAGCACAGATTATTCAGGATGAATTTCTCCATCTCATGCAGAGTAAAGGTTCTAAAGATGGCAGCGCTGAACTGTTAGAAGATGCCGTGGCTTTGGCTGGTGTTTCAAAGTATCCAGCTCGAATTAAGTGCGCCCTTCTTGGTTGGATGGCCTATAAAGATGCAGTCGTTCAAGCCCAATCAAAGTAAGATTAGATGAACAATTAGATATGAGGAGAAGTTAATGACAGCGAAGATAGATGACGTGACTGAGGCGATGAAAGATGTTGTCGACCCAGAACTCGGTATCAATGTTGTTGATCTTGGTCTGATTTATGACGTAATGGTTGATGAGAGCAATATAGCAATTCTCAATATGACTCTAACATCGGCTGCCTGCCCACTCCAGGATGTCATTGAAGATCAAACACGCGCTGCCTTAGCTCCTCTGACTTCTGATGTAAAAATCAATTGGGTATGGATGCCGCCATGGGGTCCGGATAAAATCACCGACGATGGTCGTGAGCAACTACGCGCTCTCGGCTTCACGGTTTGATAAATCAAATCGCATTCCTAGAAATTAGTTTCTAATGTCAATGCATGCCAGTTGGATGGCTCTTCGCACTCTAGGTTCAGATCAATCTGTTAAGAATGCAAAGTTAAAACCTGGAACCTTAAAACGAATAGCTGGATATGCCGCACCATACAAAATAATTTTCATTATTTTTTTCTTCGCCCTGATTCTGGACGCTCTCTTGACGGTTGCCACACCGCTGCTCCTAAGAGAGCTCGTGGATAAGGGAGTAGTTCCCAAAGATGGCGCTCTGGTTACAAAACTTGCAGTAGTTGTGGGCTTGTTGGCCATTGTCACCGCGGCCATCAACGTTTTGGTTCGCTGGATTTCAGCAAAGATTGGCGAAGGCCTAATTTACGATTTACGATCTCAAGTTTTTGAACACGTACAGGAACAATCGGTTGCCTTCTTCACTCGCACTCAAACCGGGGCGCTGATAACTCGCATTAACAGTGATGTCATAGGTGCTCAGCGAGCTTTTACTTCAACTTTTTCGGGAGTAATAAGTAATACTCTGACGCTTTTATTGGTTGTAGGAACACTCCTTGCACTGAGTTGGCAAATTACTTTGGCATCGCTTGCTTTGCTGCCAATATTTCTTGCTCCCACCAAATGGATTGGTTCAAAATTGCAGGGCTACACCCGCGATTCTTATGAGCTAAATGCCGAAATGTCATCTGCTATGACTGAGAGATTTAATGTTTCAGGAGCGCTTTTAGTCAAGCTTTATGGTGATCCAAGTGATGAGTCTTGGATGTTTAGAAAACGAGCTAGAAGAGTTGCAGATATCGGTATTTCAATGGCAATGCTCAACACCTTTTTCTTCATTGCGCTCATTAGTATCGCTGCGATAGCGACCGCGGTGGCATACGGCGTAGGCGGACACCTTGCTATAAGTGGTTCAATCACTGTTGGAAGTTTGATTGCTATAACAACACTTCTTGCCCGGCTTTATGCGCCGCTGGTCTCACTAGCATCTGTTCGCGTAGATGTGATGGGCGCTCTAGTTTCATTCGAAAGAGTTTTTGAGGTGCTTGATCTAGTTCCTATGGTTCAAGATGCGGTTGATGCAAAAAAACTTGAGTGTCAAACGCCTGAAATTGAATTCGAAAATGTTCATTTCTCTTATCCCAAGGCGAGCGATATATCCCTTGCTTCCCTTGAGTCCGCAGCGAGACCAGAACTTGTTGATTCTGGTGAAATTCTTAAGGGCATTTCATTTACGGCTAAGCCCGGAACGTTAACCGCTTTAGTTGGTCCTTCGGGTGCAGGCAAGACCACAATAAGTGCACTGCTACCTAGACTTTACGATGTTTCCGCAGGTTCAATAAAAATAGATAGTCAAGATATTCGAACTCTAACTCTTGCTTCACTGCGCCATAACATTGGCGTAGTAATGCAGGATTCTCATCTTTTCCACGATTCGATTGCGGCAAATTTGCGGTATGCAAAACCTGATGCAACGGATTCCGAAATGCAAAAGGCATGCGAAGCAGCACAAATTTGGGAGCTCATTCAAAGTTTGCCAAATGGATTCGACACAATGGTGGGAGAGCGCGGTCATCGCCTTTCTGGGGGAGAAAAACAACGCCTAGCAATTGCGCGCCTTTTACTCAAAGCCCCTTCAATAGTTGTATTGGACGAAGCGACAGCGCATCTAGATTCAGAAAATGAAGAGCTTGTTCAACGTGCGCTAAGTAAAGCTCTTCAAGGCAGAACAAGTATCGTCATCGCTCATCGGTTAAGTACGATTATGGCTGCAGATCAAATTTTGGTTTTAGAAAATGGTCACATCGTTGAACGTGGTCGACATGAAGAACTCATTGCCAAGAGTGGTCTTTACTCAGAACTTTTCGCGCGACAGGATCTCACTACGACGAATGAGTAATCGTCCATAAATGATCAGTCCTGCGAAGAAGAGCCATTGAACCGAGTAAGCCATATGTGGACCATCGGAAATTTCTGGCAAGCTGGCTGGTACTTGCGGCGTTAGCTCTGAATTAGAACCGCTAATTAAATCGACGTAAAAATTCTCAGAATCAAGACCTGACTGGGCATTTAGTTTTCTTATTAGGCCACCGCTTTTTGAAGTTGGCACTGCAAAGAATGCTCCTTGCGGCAAAGAACTATCGAGCCGTAAGCGACCACGTATTTGCACCCGCCCTGTTGGTGCCGGCGTAATCACTGGGGGAGTCTTGGCAGTGGCTCCTGCCTGTACCCACCCTCTATCAATCCAAAATTTATATCCATCCTCGCTTGTGAATCGCGTTAAGACTTCAAATCCATATTTACCTTCGAAATATCTATTGCGTAAAAGTATTTGATTATCCAGGTCAAAGGTTCCGCTGGTTAAGACTGTTCGCCATTCATAATTTTCGACGCTCTTGTAAGTATCACTTAACTGAAGATCTGGTTTTTCAATACGCGCAGAAATTATCGAATTTTTCTGGTGCCGATCCAAGCCCCGTTGGAATTGCCATTGCGTAGCCCATAGACAAGCAATTACCAACAACGCGGCTACCGCAGAACGCAGGAGTGAATTTTTTTCCTTCACAAAAAGTAGATTACTCGAGTGAGCGAGTTTTATTCTTAAGGATTGATGCGCCAGGAATGATGGTCTCTCGACCCGCGTTCGCAATAACTACCGCAAAATAAGGAAGAGTTACTGCACCAAGAAGTGCAAACCATCGAAATGGACTTGGTAATACGACTGTCAAAATAAAGCATGCTGTTCGAATCATCATGCTAAAAAAGTATCTGCGTTGCCTGGCCGCCTGGTCGTTTGTAAGAGAGGTAGGCGCACTTGTGATGTCATATGCGATTGGTTCCTTCGGTGACTTGGCCATTTGCCAAGAGTATGGGGGATATCAGGCTCGCGCGAGTCGAAGAATTGCCATTACGCATAAGTAGTCAGGTAAGTTTTGACACATGTCAGCAGATCAAAGCATCGCTCTCGTTACCGGCGGTAATCGAGGTATTGGTCTTGCCATTGCCAAATCGCTAAAGAGTCAGGGCCATAACGTCATTGTCACTTACCGTTCTGGATCTGCACCAGTCGGATTTAACGCCGTCCAAATGGATGTAACTTCCATGGAGAGCGTAGAAAAAGGATTTGAGTCAATTGAAGAACAATGGGGAACGCCCGAAATTATTGTTGCCAATGCCGGTATAACTAAAGACACCTTAGTCATGCGCATGAGTGAAGAAGACTTTGAAGATGTAATTAATGCAAACCTCACTGGTGCATTCCGTGTGGCAAAACGCGCGGTTAAAGGTTTGTTAAAAATAAAGAGAGGTCGACTTATCTTTATTGGATCAGTTGTAGGCGGCGTAGGTTCAGCCGGCCAAGTAAATTACTCAGCAAGTAAAGCTGGTCTTGTTGGAATGGCGCGTTCCTTTGCCCGTGAACTCGGCAGTCGAGGTGTAACTGCAAATGTTGTTGCACCTGGATTTGTGGAGACGGATATGACAGCGACGCTTGATGAAAAGCGTCGGAATGAGATCGCCGGTTCAGTACCACTTGGCAGATTCTGTTCGGCAGAGGAAATTGCAGATGTAGTTGCATTTATCGCATCACCTCAAGCGAGTTATATAACGGGAGCAATCATTCCCGTCGACGGCGGATTAGGAATGGGGCACTAAGCATGGGAATCCTTAAAGGTAAAAACATTCTTGTTACCGGTGTTCTCACCGACGGCTCAATTGCTTTCCACATCGCCCGCCTTGCACAAGAAGAAGGAGCAACGGTTGTCCTTTCTTCATTTGGTCGAGCCTTAAGTCTGACAACTCGAATCGCTGGGCGATTGCCACAAAACGCCCCTGTCATTGAGCTAGATGTTTCCAACCAAGAACATCTGGATGGATTAGCGGCAAAAGTTAAAGAACATGTACCTCATTTAGATGGAGTTATTCATTCAATTGGATTCGCTCCAGAAGCAGCCCTTGGCGGTAATTTTCTTAATACTGCTTGGGAAGATGTTTCTACTGCAGTTCAGATTTCTGCATATTCTTTAAAATCATTAACAATGGCTTCGCGTCCGTTATTTAAGGGCGGCGCATCTATCGTTGGCTTGGATTTCGACGCAAGCGTTGCATGGCCAAAATATGACTGGATGGGTGTTGCCAAAGCTGCCCTTGAATCAACATCACGTTATTTAGCACGTGATCTAGGAGCTGAAAATATTCGGATTAATCTTGTAGCAGCCGGCCCCATCCGGACTATCGCTGCTAAATCAATTCCAGGTTTTGACGAATTTGAAAAGGTTTGGAACGAACGCTCACCACTTGAATGGGATGTAAATGATCCAGTTCCAGCGGCAAAGGCAGCGGTAGCCCTACTTTCGGATTGGTTCCCAAAAACAACGGGCGAAATCATCCATGTAGACGGCGGTTTGCATGCCATGGGTGGCTAAGGCTAAAATTGCCGAAGACCAGTAGCCACAAGCTGCTGCAAGAGGAGCTCACCGCTCCCACCTCCATCGCTATGGCGAGTTGGTTTGTCGAGAATGAACTTAGATTCATTTCTCCTTAGCGGTGCGCGTTTTTTGCGCAATCTTGGAAACTACAAGTGAAACCAAACTAAGGAGCAGAAATCACAACAGAACCGCGCATTAACGATCGAATCCGCACACCCGAAATTCGTCTTATCGGTTACACCGGTGAGCAAGTCGGAGTTGTAGATATCGAGACAGCGCTAAAGATGGCTGATGAAGTTGGTCTTGACCTCGTCGAGATTGCTCCAGAGGCTAATCCACCAGTCTGCAAGATCATGGACTTCGGAAAG
>CAFBLW010000030.1_pt1 | contig 9981 bp, 10 predicted proteins | sample 7268291 | NCBI WGS metagenome assembly CAFBLW01 (sample SAMEA6814045, study PRJEB35770) | uncultured Candidatus Planktophila sp. | biome: Freshwater; feature: Freshwater reservoir; material: water | place: Czech Republic | collected 2017-05-23 | depth 30m m
AGATGGCGATGGTGCATCCGCAATTACAGGCGTAAAGATTGGCTCTTTATCAGTTAAGGCAATCCAAATTTGACCGGGAGCAAAGAGGATTTCTTCTCCGTTGGCGTCCATCCATTTCGTGCCATCAGAAGCACTTTCACGCAACCAATTCGCAACTATGTACTTACCATTTCGAAGTACATAGCCTCGACCCTTTCCTACAGTTTGCGAAAATGGTGTAACTCCCCCGACTTTGTCGTGATATTGCGAGGGAGTAATAGAAACCATCTGTATTACAAACGTTGTCGCTCCTAATTGCTTTCCTGAGTCGGCCAGATCTGGCATGCCCGCGTGTGACAACAACCACCTATCCTGCTCCTTGGACCACTTTGCTGAATAAGAATTCGCTGGCCAGGAAACTTTGACTTCGCTAATTGGGGTACCAGTCTCTATCGATTGACCAAAATTCCAGCCCATATTTTTCGAAGTTGCGATCGATTTGCCTTCGTTAACAATTTTTTGCATCAGTAAGTCTGATCTCAAGATCATTGCAAAAGGGCTAACGCGATTAGGATCAGTCGTATAGATAGAGGCAGGCTGGCGCTGAGCTCCCATGTTTTCTAGATTTGCCGAACTTATAACCGGTAGCAATTTCTTTTGCGCACCGCTATATGCAAAAGCGACGCGACCAAATTGCTCCAATAGTTCAATATCCGTAATTCGAGCACTTCTAACGGGACCCACGCGCATAGGAATTACTGAAGAAAATACAGCTGCAAGGCGCGTTAACCCGCCCTCAACTTCTTCGATGTAAACCAGATCAGCATCGTCAAGACCCACTTGTGGATGCGCCGCTGGAGTATCGTCAATTTTGACTACCAAAACTGGGCCGTCGCTACCCTCGCGTCCACTTATGGAATTTACAACCGGGTCTTTGCCAATAATCGGGATCGCGCTAGGAATCGTTGCGCAACTCGACAAAACTACGACAACTGAAAGTAAACCAAATAATCTGGCTATATATTTCTTAAAGTACATCGGATTCAAATTCATAGGTCACAGGCAATGGTGCGCGTCCCGCTAAACGAAATACTCTGAAAACAAATTTCCTACGCACCATTTGCGTTCTATTTACAGCATCAACATGGATGGCGATCGCTACTCGAACTTTGTCGGTGAGTTCGGAAAGTTCACGAAGTAAGTCTTTTTCAATGGATCCGATTATTGAGCTTTCATCATTTAATAGGAGCCCTAGCGCGCCTGATAGTCCGCTCTCTGCCATTGATCTATTTTCAATATCGGCATCACGTGCTTGATGGGCAGCTGCAGTCAGCAACAGTGCTGAAGCTGGATCTGAAATAGAACTTCTTGCGATTTCCAAAGCTATGGCAGCTCTGCGCTGAAGGAGCCCATCAAGATTGGCCCAACTTGTTTCCACGCGATGGTGCAAACGATCAAGGCGCGTGGCTGAATATGAGAGATACCAAAGTCCAAAGAGAATTATGAATAGGTAGAGCGCATAATCTCTCATTCGTCCTTACCTTCTCTGCCTAGGAATCGTTGCCATCCTCGATTTTCTGATGCAAGACGTACACCAGTGCTTCCAACCATCGACATTTCGTAAATCGAATATATCTCCTCAGCAACAACATCCCAATCAAATCGTTGAGCATATTCTTTTCCTCGCTTAGCCAAATTTTTGCGTTTCTCTTCATTGCGCAGGAGATCAATGACCACTTTTGCAAGTTCTTGCGGATTTTCGGATGGAAATAGGGCGCCATATTCGCCGTGACCCAAAAGCGAATCAAATGCCGGAATATCACTGGCAACAACTGCTGCGCCACCTGCCAGGGCCTCGGCGAGAATAATTCCGAAAGATTCACCTCCAGTATTGGGAGCTACATAAACTGCAATGGAGGTGAGTAAGTCCGCTTTTTCCTTATCCGAAATTCTTCCCAAGAATTCAAAACGATCCTTAAGTTGTATATCGATACTTTTCCTAAATTCTTCCGAATCTCCTGGACCAGCGATAAGAACCCTTACATCTGGTGCGAATCTGGCAATAATCGGTAAGGCTGCGAGTAAAACAGGAAGCCCCTTACGTGGTTCTTCAAAACGTCCAATAAAACCAATCGTGTTACCGCTCCACTTTTGCACAACCTCACCATCGCGATAGTGGTCGGCGTAAATTCCGTTGGGAACAACAATTGCATCTGTATCTAAATGTTCTGTGAGAGTAAGTCTGGCCGCCTCGCTGACGGCGATACGCGCCGTCAGCTTCTCAATGACAGGTTCCAGAATTGGCCCGATCGCAAAAATGGCCTTCTGCCGTTTAGCAGCTGCATGAAAAGTTCCAACCATCGGGCCGTCCGCAGCCCAGCAAGCAAGAAGTGAAATTGAGGGAATTGCTGGCTCATGGAGATGAAGAAGATCAAATTCATTAGAAGAAATCCATTGACGAACTCTTGCAAATGCAATTGGTCCGAAAAGAACTCGTGCGACAGCGCCGTTATATGGAATTGAAATCGGTTTGCCCGCACTGGTTACATAATCAGGAACCTTTGATTCATCAATAACAGGAGCTAAAACACTCACAAAGTGCCCTTTACTAATTAGATACTCGGCTAAATCGCGTACATGGTTTTGAACTCCTCCGGGTGTATCCCAACCGTAGGGACAAACGATGCCTATTCGTAATTTCTTAATAGGCATTACTGACTCCTCAAAATTTTCTCATCTATCCAAATTCGTTGGAGCATGTGCCAATCCTCTGGATGTTTGGCAATTCCAAGAGCAAAATTATCCGCGCATTTTTGAACGACTAATTGAAGTTTCTCTTGATCGGTGCCGGATTCTGGGATTGAAATTTCTTTCAAATCTATATGTATTCCTTTATCGGTGTATGAAACAAACGCGGTAACAAGAGCCACTCCAGTGCGAATCGCAAGGAGTGCAGGCCCAGCAGGCATTGAGGCTTGTCCACCGAAAAAGTTAACTCCAATCCCGCTAGCTGAAAGATCTCGATCTGCAACAAGGGCGATAAGTTTTCCCTGTCGTGCTCGTTGAACGAGAGTTCCCATTGCTCGATTATCAAGTGGAAGAACTTCCATTCCAAGTGATTCTCGATGCTCTAAAAATCTTTGAAAAAGTGCTTCTGGTTTTAACCTTTCGGCAACTGTGACCAGGGCAAGCCCCATAGATGCAAAATAGGCTCCAGCTAAATCCCAATTTCCAGCATGCGGAAGCGCAACGATTACCCCTTCACCACGTTTCATCGGACCGGTTATGTACTCCTCATTGGTGCAGGCGACTCGATCTTGAATGCTTTGCTTTGACCAATCCGGCGATCGAAAAGTGTCACACCAGTAACGCATATATGACGAAAGAGCGCGCTGTACTAAATCTTCAAGTTCCTCTGTCGAAATGTTCGGCGAAACTCGCGATAGATTGTCACGAAGTCTTTGGACGCTATTTCCATTCTTTTTTGCAAAATACTTAGAGATAAATTCAAAAAGTGCGTACGCATGTTTCTCGGGAAGAAGTCTCACGATTGCCCACCCGAAAAAGTACGCTCTCACAATGAGAAAATCCTTAACCATCTAAGACGCTGCCCGTTTCACAACTAAAATTCGTTGCATCACCGTAATGACTCCAAGTATCAATAGCGCCCAGAATCCAATTGAAAGTGCGTACCCGACACCGAGACCAGATAAACCCACCGCAGTTAAAGCGATAAGCAAACGCTCGGTTCGTTCAGCGATTCCGATAGAACAATCTATTCCGAGTGATTCAGCTTTTGCGCGGATATATGAAATTAGAAAGCCCAACACCATCGCCAACAGAACAATGTAAGCAAGCGGATCACTTTTGCGAATCAAATAAATCGCGACACCAAAATGAAGCGCAGCATCAGAAATGCGGTCTAAGGTCGAGTCTAGAAATCCTCCCCATTTGCTTGCTCCTCGTTGGGAGAGTCGGGCCATTGCGCCATCGAAGAGATCGCTGAGTGAAAAAAAACAAATTGCGATTGTGCCTATAAATAGCTGGCCACGCGGAAGGAAATATAGAGCACAAGTAGCCAATCCAAGAGTTCCGAGAAGTGTCACGCCATTTGGCGTTAGACCAATTCGCAGCGCTAGGCGTGCCACTGGGTTAATCAACTTAGTGACCATTGGCTTAAGAGAACTACTAATCATCGGGCTCATCGTAGGCTTTACACCATGACATCTCCTAGTTTGGCGCTCAAAATTTCAGTCTTTGCTCATGTGAGTGCCCAGCCACAAGCCCTGGCTGAAGTATTTAATGGCGCCGTTGCTTCGAGTGTTGATTCGGAGATTGATCTCGCAATTTTCGCCATTAATCCAGCAGCTGGTATAGATCAGATGACAATTGATTTGTGGCATCAAGTAAGTGAATACCAAATTCCAAGACTTTTACTTGTAGTTGGTTTAGATGGATCAGAAATAGATTTTGACGATGCTGTTCTCGTTGCAAACAGAGTCTTAGACCCAGTCGTTACTCCATATCTTGTTTTACATGGTGATAATGGTGAACCTGCTGCACTAATTTCACTTTCAGATATGAAAATCCGGGACTATTCAACTACTCCACCGACGATAAGAGAGAGTGAATCTGAACATCAGGAAATCATTTCCGATTTTCGCCATGAATATCTTGAAGCTTTACAAGAGATGGGAGAAGATGCTTTTGCGGCAGGATTGCTATTCCCGGCCATCCCAATTGTTCTGGGCAAGAATATTGGCGTTGATATCGCAGGCCAATACATAAACCAACTTAGTTCTTAAGTTTAAGAACTAAATCGCTTACATCTAGGCGGTGAGCTTTAAACGAATTCACGGGTGAATCTGTTGGATATCCAATAGCAATTCCACATAGCAATCGGTAATCACCTGATACTTCGAATTCTCTGCGAACCACATCGTCCCAAATTCCTACCGCTCCTTGTGCGCAGGTACCTAGTCCGAGTGCATGGGCTGAAAGCATCAAATTCTCCATCATGAGTCCGGCATCGCTCGCAGCGTAAATGTGAAGACTCTTATGTATGTAAATAAAAAGTTCTACCGGCGCACCAAAGAACTCATAGTTTCGCGCCCATTGCGCATCGCGGTTAACGACATCACCGCGAGCCACGCCAAGAACTGAATAGAGTTCTTTACCTATTCGCTGGGCGCGAGGTTTCAATTCAGCTACATATGGTTTGGTCATTCTTCTATTACTAGTCGGCAACCCATGACGTGTAAAAAAGAGCTTTATCTTGGAAAAAGCGTTTCCGTTACGAGCTTTTGAAAGTGCAGCCCATCGACTAAGAAATTCATTACTAATACGATCGCGAACTTCACCCGTAGCAACCGCAACCTTAAATGGTCGCGTGTTAGACCAGCTTGGAGCAGTAAGTGAATCTGTTAACAGTTGCTCAATAATTTCTGGTGGCACTGTTTTTGGCAAGAAGTCACGAGTGCTGCGGCGTGAGGCTAAAAACTGCGAAAAATCGGAATCCATTACCAAGCCGCAGCAATTTCATCTCTAGTAGTTGATAACAAAGCTGGGAGCGTTTTGGTCTGTCCGATGATTGGCATGAAATTTGCATCTCCAGCCCATCTTGGAACAACGTGCTGATGAATATGTTCGGCAACACCTGCTCCCGATATCGCCCCCTGATTCATCCCGAGGTTGAATCCCCCTGGGCTTGAAACTTTACGAATTGTTTTCATGGCGTGCGCAGTTAATTCACTAATCTCATTGCGCTCTTGCGTTGTCAGCTCTGTTAAGTCAGCAACGTGGCGATTCGCGCAAACCAAAAGGTGGCCCGCGTTATATGGATAGAGATTCATGACCACATAAGCACTTTCACCTCGAGCCACGATAAGCGCCTCTTCGTCACTTAACGTTGGGATTCGACAGAAAGGACAAACAGCTTCATTACCAGCAAGTGGCCTATTCGTTCCTTTGAGATATTCCATGCGATGAGGCGCCCAAAGTCGTTGCCAAGCGTCTGGCATACCGGCTCCGCCAAAATTTTTCTCTTCTGACATTTGTTAAACCTGTGTGCGATCTTTGATGCTCTTCGTTATTTCGGCAATCGCATCATCTACTGAGATACCGTTCTTTTGTTCACCGTTGCGATAGCGAATAGAAACCGCACCTGCTGCTTGATCTTCTTCACCAGCAATGATCATGAACGGAACTTTTTGCATTTGAGCGTTTCGAATCTTCTTCTGCATGCGATCATCAGAACTATCTAATTCAACGCGAATTCCAGAATTCTTAAATGTCTTCAACACACCATCTAAGTAATCAGTAAATGCATCCGCTACTGGAATTCCAATAGCTTGTACCGGCGCAAGCCATGGTGGAAATGCTCCCGAGTAATGCTCCGTTAATACTCCGAAGAACCGTTCAATGGATCCAAAGAGCGCACGGTGAATCATTACTGGGCGTTTGCGCGAACCGTCAGTTGCCGAATATTCGAGTTCAAATCTCTGTGGCAATTGGAAATCAACTTGAATCGTGGACATCTGCCAAGTTCGACCAATGGCATCTTTTGCCTGTACGGAAATCTTTGGACCGTAGAAAGCAGCCCCGCCTTCATCAAGGACTAACTCGAGATTTTGTGCGAGTGCTGCTTTTCGAAGCGCTTCGGTGGCTTCAATCCAATCAGCGTCCTCGCCCACAGATTTTTCTGGATTACGCGTAGAGAGTTCTAGATAGAAATCCTCAAGACCGTAATCACGTAATAAATTAAGTACAAAAGTTAATAGTGAGTCGAGCTCGGCTGGCATCTGCTCTTTTGTGCAATAGATATGTGCGTCATCTTGCGTAAAACCGCGGGCTCGTGTGATCCCATGAAGTACACCGGATTTTTCATAACGGTAAACGGTTCCGAATTCAAAAAGACGAAGTGGGAGCTCGCGATAGGACCGGCCCCTTGATTGGAAAATCAAATTATGGAACGGACAGTTCATTGGTTTCATGTAGTACTGCTGACCAGCGCGCTTGATCGTGCCATCGGGATGATGTTCTTCATCAAGAATCATTGGCGGGTACATTCCCTCTGAATACCAATCTAAGTGCCCAGATTTTTGAAAAAGCGCGGCCTTTGTTAAATGTGGTGAGTAAACAAATTCATAACCTTCTTCTTCATGGCGAATTCTTGAATAGTCCTCCATTGCGCGTCGCACAATTCCACCTTTTGGATGAAAGACTGCCAGGCCCGAACCAATCTCTTCAGGAAATGAAAATAGGTCTAGCTCTGTACCAAGGCGACGATGGTCACGCTTTTCGGCTTCGGCAAGTAATTCAAGATATGCGTTAAGTTCATCCTGTGATGGCCATGCTGTTCCGTAGATACGTTGAAGCATCGGATTTTTTTCAGAACCTCTCCAATATGCAGCTGCTGAACGCATCAGTTTGAAGGCAGGAATATTTTTCGTTGAAGGTAGGTGGGGTCCTCGACAAAGGTCCGACCAAACAGGCTGTCCATCTCTACCTAAGTTGTCATAGATAGTTAACTCTGTTCCGCCAACTTCAACACTTGCTTCGTCGCCGACTCCAGATTTAAGTCCAATTAATTCACACTTATACGGTTCGTGAGCAAGTTCTTTGAGCGCGTCAGTTTCCGTAGTAACTCGACGCTTGAATCTTTGGCCATCTTTAACAATCTTGCGCATTGCGCTTTCGATCTTTTCCAAATCCTCTGGATTAAATGGTCTTTCTGGGTCGAAATCGTAATAAAAACCATCTGTGATGGGCGGTCCGATACCGAGTCGTGTTTGAGCAAAGACTTGCTGCACCGCTTGCGCCATGACGTGGGCAGTTGAGTGTCTAAGTACCGCTAATCCTTCGGGGGAAGAAATTGAAATTCCTTCCACAACATCACCATCTTTAAGATCGGTCCACAAATCTCTCAAAACACCATTGATTTTGCAAACAACAATGTCTTTCTGTTCAGCAAAAATATGTGTGGGTTTGGAATCTGCCTCTATCGAGGTTTCTTTCCCATCAACTTTGATTGCAAGTGCAGACATGTTCTTAGCCTACCGAATGCTTCTGCGTCTTTGCCCGAATTTGCTCCTCTAGGGCTACAACATGCCCATTTACATTGAGCCGGCGTTCATCAATCGAAGCTACGGGCAGTGCAATCTTTAGACTGGAAAGAACTAAGGCGCTTTCAATCATTGGAATTTCATCTTTGGAAATATTTCTGACTTTTACATCGCATCTTTCAATCGCAATGGCGCGAATGACTCCTGGAAGCACCCCCGAGGTAAGCGGAGAAGTAACCCATTGACCATCAATTAAGAACAGAAAATTTGAAACCGCACCCTCTGTAATGTGATCATCTGGGTTGTAGCAAATCACTTCATCAAAACCAGCACTCACGACACTGGCCAAGAGCTGAAGCCTTTCGGTATATGGGTAACGCTTCATCACGAATCCATCTATCTCACTCGCTCGTGACTGAGTACAAATTTTCTGAGCATTTCGCAAATCTTCATAACTCTTGTGGACCACGGCGAAACTATTTTGTGAAAAAAGTAGGCGAAGTCTTCCGACATCGCATGGTTCTGCATCAAGTGTTTTTGCAATGGCCTCGCGAATTAAATTTTCATTGGGCAACGTGATCCCTATGCGTTCTGCAGCATCTATTGCTCGGCGCATATGTCTGCTGAGTTCGAATACTTCGCCATGCTCTGTTCGAAGAGTCTCAAAAATACCGATACCTTCCGGCCATCCATCAGCATCCAGTGCAACCTTTGATGAATCGATAAGTTCGTTATCAAACCAAACCTTCATCTGTGACCCTCTGCAATCGAGATTAACTTCCTAGCCTTTAGCTCTGTCTCTTCCCATTCAGAAAGTGGATCGCTCCCCCAAGTTATTCCGGCCCCTGTTCCGAATCGCAAAATATCGTCGTTCTTCTTCCAAAACGTTCTTATTGCAACACTTAACAAAGCTTGATCACCGTGAATCCATCCGAGGGCTCCGCAATACGTGCTTCGTTTATTTTTTTCAGATTTTGAAATCAAATCAAGAGCCGAACTCTTTGGAGCACCGCTAACTGAACCTGGAGGAAGAGTTGCGGCAAGAATCTCTTTCCACGTAAGGCCATCCTTAAGTTCTCCGAGCACATCAGAGACCAGGTGAGTAAGCCCTGGATGATTCTCGGTGCGAAGTAAGTTTTGAACATCAACGCTGCCGGGAGTGCAGATTCGACCTAAATCATTGCGCATCAAGTCAACAATCATGATGTTCTCCGATTTATCTTTCTCACCAAATGCTTCACTATTTAACTTCTTAGTGCCCTTAATAGGTGAACTCTTTAATTGCCGACCATCGCGTTTTAAAAACAGTTCGGGAGAAGCTGATGCAATTTCTAATCCCGGAATCGATAGAAATGATGCAAAAGGGGCCGGATTATTTGAAATTAACCTTCCAAAAAGACCGGCTAGAGAAAGTCCAACACCTTGGTGAAATATTTCTCGGCATGCGTTGACTTGATAAACATCGCCGGCGGCAATCGCCTCTCGAATGGTTTCTACGTACTCACAGTATTGTTCTTTATTTATCGTGGTCTCCCATTTATTGAGTGAGCTCCCTGCCCACTCATAATTAGGGAATTCTTCTTTGCGAACATTTTTAAACCGAACAAGAGTTAATTCACCTTCAAAAGTTGCGGTGAGCGCCCAAAAATTTCCATCACTTAAAACGCTTGGGTCATTACTTATTTCAACGATCTCGCTCGCCATAACCCCGCCCATCCAAAAGCAGTTCGGAGCGACATTCATGCGGTAACGCTACGGTGAAAATATGCTCTTTGGCGCTTATGCCATGCCTGCGCTAGATTTGCCCCTGCACAAAATGCGGACGTAGCGCAGCTGGTAGCGCGGAACCTTGCCAAGGTTCAGGTCGCGGGTTCGAACCCCGTCGTCCGCTCGGATTAACCGCCGCTTAGAATTTATTTTCGGGTGGCGGTTTGTCTAT
>CAFBLW010000031.1_pt1 | contig 9976 bp, 11 predicted proteins | sample 7268291 | NCBI WGS metagenome assembly CAFBLW01 (sample SAMEA6814045, study PRJEB35770) | uncultured Candidatus Planktophila sp. | biome: Freshwater; feature: Freshwater reservoir; material: water | place: Czech Republic | collected 2017-05-23 | depth 30m m
GCAAGTTTCTGCGAACTCTACAAAGTCAGGCGCGATGCGATGCTTGAATCACTTGAACAACATTTTCCAAAGGAAGCAACATGGACAAAGCCTGGTGGCGGATTCTATGTTTGGGTAAATCTTCCACCAGAAATTGATACCAAAGCGATGATGCCTAAGGCAATCGTTGCAAAGGTTGCATATGTGCCAGGAACTGCTTTTTATGCAGATGGTTTCGGTAGCTGGTCGATGCGTCTTTCATACTGTCACCCAACACCTGAGCGCATTCGCGAAGGTGTCAAAGCCCTTGGCGGGATTGTTAAGCAAGAGATGTCACGCCGCGGCGGCGCACTTAAATAATTAACCCTCGATTAAATCAACAATGCGTTGCAAGTCTTCGCGGCCCGCAAATTCAATAACAATCTTGCCTTTACCTTTTCCGCCTTGCACAACAACGCGCGTATCTAGGTAATCACTCAATAATTCAGCTGCTGCGAGGGCTTCACCGGATGTGCCCTCTTTGCCCTTCTTTTTAGCTGATTTTGCGCTTGGAGCGTGGACAGCAACAGCCTCTTCAGTTGCGCGAACACTTAAGCCTTCAGCAACAATTCTATTTGCGAGCTTTTCGATGTCGTTTTCATCTGTAAGACCAAGAAGCGCGCGTGCATGTCCAGCAGAGATTACTCCTGCGGCAACTTTTCTCTGCACAGTTGCTGGCAAATTAAGTAAGCGCATCGTGTTTGAAATCAACGGGCGTGATCGTCCAAGCTTTGTCGCTAACTCTTCATGCGTGCAATTAAAATCAGTAAGTAATTGTGCGTAAGCCGCGCCTTCTTCAAGTGGATTGAGTTGGCTTCGGTGAATGTTTTCGATGAGGGCTTCACGAAGAAGTTCGTTATCTGGAGTCTGTCTAATTATTACAGGAATTGTTTTTAGCCCCGCGGCTTTTGCCGCACGAAAGCGTCGCTCACCCATAATGAGTTCGTACTTACCACCAGAGGTTCTGCGAACAACTGGCGGCTGGAGAATTCCAATTTCTTTAATGGATGCTACTAATTCGTTAAGTGCACTCTCATCAAAGACTGTACGTGGTTGTCGTGGGTTTGGTGAAATTAAATCAATTGAAACTTCATTCTGTTGTGCAACTTCTGTTCCTGCAACAGTAAGTGAAGTTGGAATCAGCGAATCTAAATTAGTACCAAGACCACCGCGTTTACTTGCCATTATGCGGTCTCTCCCTCTTTTTTGTAATTAATACTTACAACATTTGAATCAAAGTTGGCGTCTAGCTTTGGTTTTCCGCGCTCTGCTATTTCTCTTGCAACTTGCATATAGGCAATAGCGCCAGGTGAAACAGGATCGTATGTCATTACTGTTTGATCATAAGAAGGCGCTTCAGATACACGTACTGCGCGAGGAATCGGAATATCAATCAACTCGTTTGGAAAATGTTGGCGAACATTATCTGCAACATCATTTGATAAACGTGTTCTTCCATCAAACATCGTCAGAACAATTGTTGAAAGTTCTAGAGATGGATTAAGTCTTTTCTTAACAACTCCATAAGTTTCAAGAAGTTGTGACAAGCCTTCAAGCGCGTAGTACTCAGTTTGAATTGGAATTAATAACTCTTTAGCTGCAGCGAGCGCATTAACAGTTAACAAACCAAGTGAAGGTGGGCAATCAATAAAAACATAATCGTAATTCGGGCTAATTTCTTCGAGCGCTTCTTTCAATCGAAGTTCTCGTGCCACCATTGAAACTAATTCAACTTCCGCATTTGCAAGAGATGAATTTGAAGGGATGCAATCAAGGGCTGGGAAACCAGCGACTTTCTTAATTACTGAAGCGATTGGGGAGTTGCCCATAAGTACGTCATAAATGCCCTCGGTATCACGGTGAGGGACCCCGAGAGCTGTACTTGCATTTCCCTGTGGATCTAAATCAATAACCAGCACGCGCAAGCCACCCATAGCCATGGCTGCAGCAACATTGACCGTTGTGGTGGTTTTACCGACCCCGCCCTTTTGGTTGGCCACGGTGAAAATTCGGGTGGAAACCGGTTTGGCCATCGCCTCTTTTAGGCGGCGAACGCCGATAACTTTCGTTGTTTCACGTGAATCCACGCGCCTATCTAAGCACCCTTTTTGATGGCGACTATGCGACCCATTTCAATTCCATCGAGGGTAATTTCATGCAGGGTGGCACCTTTTACGCCCTCCATCTCAGCTGCGGCAGACTCCCCCTTCATTGCAAGGAGTGATCCCCCGGTTTTAACCATGTGCCAGCTGATTTTCTTTAATTTTTCCAGCGGGGCAACGGCTCTAGCAGTTACAAAATCAGCGCTTTTCTTAACGTCTTCGGCTCGTCCTCGAATGACTTCAATTGAACTCCCTGCGGTGGCCTCTTTTAGGAATTCAACCCTGCGTTCAAGGGGCTCAATGAGGGTAACTTTCAAATCTGGGCGGGCAAGTGCAATCACAATGCCGGGTAAACCAGCCCCCGAACCGATATCAAAGAGGGATGCCCCTTGCGGCAAAAGCTGGGTTACGGGAAGACAGTTGAAGATATGGCGCTCCCAGATCCGCTCGCCTTCGCGGGGTCCGATCAGCCCTCTTTCAATCCCCGCAGTGACCAGGAAATCGGCATAGGCCAGAATCTCCTTTTTTGAGCTTGGGAAGTACCGCTCAATCAGGGTTTCACGTGAAACTGGCTCCGCCATAGCTGGCTTACGCTGGGTAAATCACTACAAAGCGGTTTGGATCTTCGCCATCTGACTCCGAGGTAAGGCCAAGGCTCTGGATTGTGTCGTGGATGATCTTGCGCTCAAAAGCGTTCATTGGGTCGAGCTTGATTGAGGCGCCGGTTGTCTTTGCTTCCTCTGCCATCTTCTCAGCCAGAGCGGTGAGCTCCTTGCGACGCCCGGCACGGAAACCATCGATATCGAGCATGAGGCGGCTGCGATCTCCCGTTGCTGTCTGAACAGCCAAGCGGGTGAGCTCCTGGATTGCATCCAGCACTTCGCCTTCCTGTCCTACGAGGTGGCGAAGCTTTCCGCCAACAATTGCAAGAGCAGCGCGGTCGTTCTCCACGTCAATATCAATATCACCGTCGAGATCGGCGATATCTAGCAAGCCCTCTAGGTAGTCGGCTGCAATATCGCCTTCTTCTTCAAGCTTTGCTACGCCCTTTGGCGCCTTCTTCTCTGTGGTCTCTTCTTTTTCCAGTACTTCTGCATCTTTCTTAGCCATTTTACTCTCCTATTGAGTGGATAATCCTAATTGGTATGAATTGATGGTAAATGTCCGAATTACTTCTTCTTCTTTTTCTTCTTCTTTGGTTGCTGGCGTTGTCCCGAAACATCTCCCGCTTGGCCTTCTTCCCCACTTGGGTTCTGGTCATCTGAGTCGATCGAATTTTCTCTTCCTTCAAGCTTTGCCTTATGAGCACGCTTTCTCTGTAACTCTTCAAATGCCGGCGAACCAGGAGTTGGGTTTCGCTTAATTACGTAGAACTGCTGACCCCATGTCCAGAGGTTTGTCGTTGACCAGTAGATCAAAACACCAACTGGGAAGTTAACACCTGAAACAGCAAAAATGATTGGGAATACATAGAGCATTATTTTTTGTTGTTGCAACATCATGTTGTTACTGGAATCCATCTTTGGCATTCCCTTAACCATGAGCTGACGCTGTGTTGTAAATGTTGTTGCAGACATCAGTGCAATCAAAAGAACAGTAACGATTTTTACACTTGTATCTGATGATCCTAGGAAGCTTTCACCAAAGGATGCGCCAAAGAATTTAGCGTTCTGGATTGATGCTAAGTATTCACCTTTGAGATAACCGTGTGGATTGTTTTTTGCAATTCCGTTAAGGACTGTAAATAGTGCAAAAAATATTGGGGCTTGGGCAAGGATTGGAAAACAAGAAGCAAGAGGGTTTGTCTTGTGCTCCTTGTATAGCTTCATCATCTCTTCAGATTGCTTCTGACGATCATCTTTATACTTTGTCTGAATCGCCTTCATATGTGGCTGAATTGCAGTAAGTGCCCGCTGGCTCTTAATTTGCTTTACGAAGAGTGGAATCAAAATGATACGGATTAAAACAACAAGTCCAACGATGGATAGCGCCCATGTAACGCCGCTATCTTTGCCGAACATTGGAGAGAGGAATTTATGGAATGTAACCATTACCCCTGAAACAATTAAGTACAACGGATTGAGAATTGCTCCCATTATTTGGCTCCTACTGTTTGTTGGATAGTTCTAAAACCTGCGGTCTGCACTGCTTTTTCAGGCACGTAATCAACTCCGCCATGTGACCATGGGTTGCAGCGGACCACTCGCCAAAGCGCCATCGCCAGCCCCTTTACTCCATAGCGACCAATCGCCGTGATCGCATATGAAGAACATGATGGGTAATACTTACAACGCGGTGCAAAGGCAGGAGAAATCCACTTTTGATAAAAGCGGATTGGAGCTACAACAATTTTTCTAATCATCTGGCAGCAACCTTTGCTTGACGTTCCAAAAGTTTGGTTACAAGGCTTTCAATCTCTGTAGAAATGCTGTTTGTTAAAACAAGTGCCGAACTCTTCTTCTGTGACAGAGCGCGAACTACAAGCAGCGATCCGTTGGGGAGTTTTGTAACTTGGGCAGCAAGTGCGTGACGAACTTTGCGAGCAAGTGCGTGACGCGCAACTGATCCGCCGACAGTTTTATTAATAATGAGTCCACATTTTGCGCCAGCTTCTGAGGCAGGTGAGATGTAGAGATATCCAACGAAATTTTCTACCGTGACACGAATCCCGCTCTTTGTTGTGCGAGCAAAGTCTTCGCTTGCTGTTAAACGTGCGTTTTTAGGCAGCACGAGAAGCTCCTGTGCGGATCTTTACTTACGCAGAGAGGCGAGCGCGGCCCTTAGCGCGGCGAGCAGAGAGAACTGCACGGCCTGCACGTGTTGCCATGCGGGCACGGAAGCCATGCTTCTTGGCACGGCGGCGTGTATTAGGTTGGAAAGTGCGCTTTGTCATGATGACTCCTTCAAAACTCTTGTACTGCTGGCCGAGCGGCTCGGCTATTCATAAATGTGTGGTGCATTTGGTAGTAAATACGGGGGAAGCAAGGGGTGTAACGGTACGGGGCGAGGTTGCGCTCGGTCAAACCCGTGGCGGGCAGATATCGGTGTGGATAACCACTTGCTTTTCCAGTAAATGACCCCTATTTTGACGCCCTGTCCACAGGCATCCGTCGCTTTTGGTCGAAAAGAAGGCTAAACCCCTACTTTAGACCACAGCCTGTGGATAACTCTGTGGATACTCCTAGGAAGGTTCGAAATGGCTGTTACTGAGGTAGAGCTGACCGATCTTTGGGATCGGGTCATCGAACATGTCTCCTTGGGAGAGCCACAACATCGTGCATTTTTAACGATGACCAAACCTCTCGGACTTATCCAAAGCGAAGGCGGCTTTACCAATCTCTTGGTTGCGGCCCCAAACGCTTTTGCTAAGGATGTCCTGGAGTCAAGGCTGCGTGTTGTTGTAAATGAAGTTCTCTCAAAAGAACTCGGCGACAAAACAAATATCGCAGTGATGATTGATGAAAGCATCGAGTTAGCAGATCTTGCAGCGCCGTCGATTCAAGTTGAAGCAACGCCCTCTCGTCCTGGAACCGGTCGCGATGATGCGCCTTCACAAAATCGCAAGAGCGACGAACCATCACAATTAAATCCACGATATGTTTTTGAAACTTTTGTTATTGGTGCATCAAATCGTTTTGCGCACGCAGCAGCTGTTGCAGTTGCTGAAGCGCCTGCTAAGGCATACAACCCGCTCTTTATTTATGGTGAATCCGGGCTTGGAAAGACACATTTGCTTCACGCGATTGGGGCTTATGCAAAAGAGCTATACGGCAATGTCCGCGTGCGTTATGTCTCCTCTGAAGAATTTACTAACGACTTTATTAACTCAATTCGCGACGACAAGGCTTCTGCTTTCCAACGCCGCTACCGCGACTTAGATGTTCTACTTGTTGACGATATTCAATTCTTAGAAAATAAAGAACGAACTCAAGAAGAGTTCTTCCATACATTTAACACGCTCTATAACGCTAATAAACAAATAGTTATTTCGTCTGACCGTTCACCGAAGCAGCTCACCACTCTTGAAGATCGTCTTCGCTCTCGGTTTGAGTGGGGATTGATGACCGATATTCAGCCACCAGAACTCGAAACGCGTATCGCTATTTTGCGTAAGAAAGCGATTCAAGATCGCCTTAACGCACCCGATGATGTTCTTGAATATATTGCTAGCAAAATCTCTACAAATATTCGCGAGCTTGAAGGCGCTCTCATCCGCGTTACAGCTTTTGCGAGCCTGAACCGTCAAGCTGTTGATTTAGGACTTGCAGAAATTGTTCTTAAAGATTTAATTCCTAGCGGCATCAGCGCCGAGATAACTGCGCCAACAATCATGGCTCAGACCGCTGCCTATTTCAGCCTCACTCTCGACGATCTTTGCGGAACTTCTCGTTCTCGCGCGCTAGTTAACGCCCGCCAGATTGCTATGTACCTCTGCCGCGAACTAACAGAGCTCTCGCTTCCTAAAATTGGCCAAACTTTCGGCGGCCGCGACCACACAACCGTGATGCACGCAGACCGCAAGATCCGCGAGCTGATGGCCGAGCGCCGCTCTATCTATAACCAAGTCAACGAACTCACTACTCGCATAAAATCCCAAACAAGCAATTAGCTATAAATAGTCTGGCTTGTCCGTTTTAAACCGCTTTACCCCCATCTTGTGGAGAAGATGTGGATAACTGTGGAAATAGTTCGGTTTTCTGTTGGTATCTACTGCAGCTTTCTAAGGATCGGGGTATCGCTCTTATGAGGCTCTCTACCGCGCCGCGAGTTACCCACACCTTTCAGGCGCTTACCCACAGGTTTTTGGGCTATTACACCCCCTCTGACCTGCGCTTTTACTCTTTATCCACAGGTTCTAGGCCTGGTTACTACTACTACCTTTATATACAAGAAACCCTTCCCCAAACGAACCACACACCTTTTAGCCACTTAAGCCCCGGGTTGATTTTAAATAGTAAATGCGTGGATGCTTTCCCAAGGAAAGATTTATATAAAAGCGAAAAGATGAGAATGAGGGCTGCGGCGTGAAATTTACTGTTGATCAATTAGCTTTAACAGAAGGCGTTAACTGGGTATCCAGAAGCCTTTCCTCACGCCCAATAAAAACCGAACTCTTAGGAATTGTTATCGATGCAACCGGAAGTGAAGTAATTCTCTCAGGCTCTGATTTAGAAACTTCTAGCAAAGCTAATTTTTCTGCAGATATAACAACAAAAGGAAAAGTGTTAGTCCCAGGAAAGTTACTAGCTGAAATTTCTCGCTCGCTACCAAATAAACCAATCACCATCGCACTAGATGGATCTAGAGTTCTCGTAACATCTGGATCTGCAAAATTTACTCTTCCAACTCTTTCAATCGATGAATACCCAAACCTTCCAGAACTACCAGAGACCACGGGTGTAGTTGCTAGTGATATTTTTGCAACAGCGGTTTCACAAGTTGCAATTGCAGCAGGCCGAGATGATTCACTACCAACGCTCACAGGAGTGCATGTAGAAATAAATGAAGATGTTGTAACTCTTGCGGCGACAGATAGATACCGCTTAGCGGTAAGAGAATTTAATTGGGGCCCAACAGCGCCGGGAGTTTCTACAACAGCGCTCATGCGCGCTCGCACTCTTGCAGATGCTGCAAAGTCTTTAGTAGGGTCAAAAGAAGTTTCGCTTTCATTCGCACCAAGCACAAGCAACGATCGACTTGCGGGTTTTGCGGGCGACGGAAAATCAATGACATCAAGAATGTTGGATGGAACTTTCCCTCCGTATCGCCACCTACTTCCACAAGAAGTAACAACAACTGCTGTTGTTGAAGTTGCTTCATTTTTAGAATCAGTACGACGCGTCGCACTCGTTACAGATAAAACTGTCCCTCTGCGCCTTGAGTTCACTAACGGCTCGGTTTCACTAGAAGCTGGTGCTGGCGAAGAGGCACAAGCAACAGAAGCCATCGAAATTAAATTAGACGGAGATGCAATCTCAATTGCATTCAACCCCGTCTTCTTAGCCGAAGGGCTGCAAGCGGTAGGAACACCATTCGTTCAGATTTCATTTACTGGGTCAAATAAACCTGCAATCCTTATGGGCAAAACAGACCGCGATGGAAAAGCAATAGATAACTATCGCTACCTCTTAATGCCAATGCGTTACGCCTCCTAACGAGCGGCACCAATGCGCGTTACCAAGCTGGCGCTTACCAATTTCCGTTCATATAAAAATCTTGAACTTGAATTCGGACCAGGCCCAATAACCTTCATCGGCAATAACGGCGCCGGAAAGACAAATATCGCTGAAGCCCTTATCTACCTGAGCTTTTTAAGCTCGCACAGAGTCAGCCAAAACCAACCACTGCTCTCTCTTGGTGCAGACCAAGCGATTATCCGCGCAGAAATAGAACGCGATGGACGCAACCTACAAGTTGACCTAGAAATAAATGCCACAAGAGCTAATCGCGCGCGGCTAAATCAAAACCCGACTAAATCGCAACGCGAAATTCTTGGCGCGCTACAAGTTATTTATTTTTCACCAGAAGATTTAGATCTAGTGCGGGGAGAACCGACCGACCGCAGAGATTTCTTAGACAAACTATTAATCACGCGAAGCCCAAGACTTGCTGGAGTTATTTCTGATTATGAAAGAGTTGTGAAGCAAAGAAATACACTTCTTAAAACCCGAGCACCAGAAAGTGCGCTCGCACCTTGGACAGAGCAACTCATCAAATTTGGGGCCGAGCTTTCTGCAGAACGTGTGACACTTGTCGAATTACTAGAACCATTCGTTGCAGCAAACTATAAGAATTTAAATGAAGTAAAACCGGCAACCATTAGTTACAAGTCTTCCACCGAAGGACTTTCACAAAGCGTGGAAGAAAATGCAAAGTTACTCACCGCAAGGCAAGAGGAAGTTGCAAGGCAAGAAGCAGATCGTGGAGTTTCACTTGTAGGCCCACATCGCGATGACTTACATCTGCAACTAGGAGATTTTCCCGCGAAAGGTTATGCAAGCCACGGCGAATCATGGTCAATGGCGATCTCGTTGCGTATTGGTTCTTACAACCTACTTAAATCCGAAGGCGCAGACCCTGTACTTATCCTCGATGATATTTTTGCTGAGCTAGACACCGCCCGTCGTGCACAATTAACCTCCGTAACAATGATGGCTGAACAAACTTTTATTACCGCAGCCGTTGAAAGCGATCTCCCAGCAGAACTACTATCTACCAAGTTTTATGTAACTCCCGGCGAAGTTAAGAAAGGGCAGCAATGACAAAACGCGATTTAGCCCTTGATTTATTTAGAAGCTACAAGACCGGATTTACTAAAAAGAAAAAAATTGTCGAGCAGCGCACAACAACTGCAACAGATCCGACACTTATTAGCGACGTACTGACAAATTTAATTGAAGAGCGAGATTGGCACTTAGGAATTGCTGAAGGAACTCTCTTTACAACGTGGAAAGAAATTGTTGGCGACGACATTGCTTCGCACACAACTCCGCTTTCACTTCTTGAAGGCGCACTTTTAATTCAATGTTCTTCAACTGCATGGGCGACGCAGCTAACTGCAGTCGGTTTAGATCTCTTGCATACAATTCAAAACGCAGCTCCATCTGCCGGCGTGCAATCACTTTCATTTATGGGCCCACACGCTCCATCGTGGAAGCGCGGGGTTCGAACAATTAAGAATGAGCGCGGTCCCAGAGACACATACGGCTAAAAGCCAGAAATCACGCTCAAATATGAGCGGGGCCAATAGGAACCCTCAACCTTGCGGCGAAAAGCCCGCATTTCCCACACCTAAGCCTTTTTATGGCTAGCCCTCATTTTCTTTCGCGCTAGGATAAAGACGCCCAAAAGGCTTA
>CAFBLW010000032.1_pt1 | contig 9952 bp, 11 predicted proteins | sample 7268291 | NCBI WGS metagenome assembly CAFBLW01 (sample SAMEA6814045, study PRJEB35770) | uncultured Candidatus Planktophila sp. | biome: Freshwater; feature: Freshwater reservoir; material: water | place: Czech Republic | collected 2017-05-23 | depth 30m m
TCAACTCGTGCCATCGGTGGATATAAAATCAAAAAAGATGGTTGTTATTCCGCCAGAGGTTCAAGCATGAAGATTGATGCCATCACGATTTTTCCAGAGTACTTAGCTCCACTCGAACTTTCTCTGCTTGGTAAAGCTCAGGATAAAGGCTTAGTCGAAATTGCAGTTCATGATTTGCGGAGCCAGGCAAAAGATAACCACAACACTGTTGATGACACTCCATATGGGGGAGGCGCAGGCATGGTGATGTTGCCCGAAGTGTGGGGTGGGGCAATAGATGAAGTGCTTACAGATAACTCAGACATAATTATTTTGACGCCGGCGGGTGTGAGATTTACCCAATCGATGGCTACAGAATTATCTAAACGTCGGCATTTAATTTTCGCCTGTGGGAGATACGAAGGAATTGATGATCGAGTGCGTCAACACTACTCTGGCGATGAGTTTGTTTCTAGAAACATTAGAGTCCATGAAGTATCTATTGGTGATTACGTTCTTGGCGGCGGGGAAGTAGCAACGATGGTGATGGTCGAAGCAATTACAAGACTTATTCCAGGTGTTTTGGGTAATCCCGAATCTCTTGCTGAAGAATCGCATAATGATGAAGGTTGGTTGGAGTATCCGAATTTCACAAAGCCACAAGTGTGGCGTGGAATCTCAGTACCCGAGATATTGCTTGGCGGAAATCATGGTGAGATTGCAAAATGGCGAGCATCACAAGCGGCACAGCGTGCAAAAAAGAACCGATAACTGGTCAGTTATGACATCAGACCGTAGGGTTGAGCCATGAGCGAAGAGTCACAAAGGATTCAATCACGCCTTATTCGTGATCTTGAGCCGGTAGTTGCAGTTGAACTCGAGCGCCACCTTAGTGTTCAAAAAAATTGGTATCCACATGAGTATGTCCCATGGTCTGAAGGTCGTGACTACGCAGGCCCTCTCAATGGTGATGCGTGGGAGGCGAAAGATTCAAGACTGACGCCGGTTGCACAAGATTCACTAATTTTGAATCTTCTTACTGAAGATAATCTTCCGAGTTACCACACCGAGATTGCTCTCTCGATGGGGCGCGATGGTGCGTGGGGAACGTGGATCGAACGTTGGACAGCTGAAGAAGCTCGACACTCCATTGTTATTCGCGATTACCTCATGGCAACACGAGGCGTTGACCCATACGAGCTTGAAGACCTTCGAATGGCTCATATGTCTCTCGGATATCAAACACCTTATGAAAACGACATGCTTCACACCATTGCATACGTTTCATTCCAAGAATTAGCCACTCGTATTTCTCATCGAAATACTGGAAAAATCTCCGATGATCCGATTGCAGAAGGAATGATGCAGCGAGTTTCTTTGGATGAAAATCTTCATATGCTCTTCTATCGCAATACTCTTGCAGCGGCTCTCGATATGGAACCAAACGCAGCGATGCGCGCAATTACCGATGTAGTGACAAATTTTGATATGCCGGGCGCCAACATGCCTGGGTTTGGTCGAAAAGCAGTTCAGATTGCTCTTGCTGGAATTTATGATTTACAGCAACACCTAGATGATGTTGTTGCTCCAGTACTTCGTGCCTGGAAAGTATTTGAGCGCACAGATCTCACTGGCGATGGTCTCAAAGCCCGTGATGAACTTGCAGCGTTCATGGCAAAAGCAACGAGTGATGCAGCGACATTTAATGACAAGCGTGAGGTTCACTTTGAGCGTCTCATCGCTAGAGGTCAAGAACCAATCCGTATTAAAAAAGATTAGTTCCACTTTCACAACGATGTCTCGCACATATACGGTCGAAACTTATGGCTGCCAGATGAATGTTCACGATTCCGAACGTATTGCTGGACTATTAGATGAAGCCGGGTACATAGCCGTTGCCGATGGCCAACAAGCTGATTTAGTTGTCTTCAATACATGCGCGGTACGCGAAAATGCAGATAACAAGCTCTATGGAAATCTAAGTTTTCTAGCACCGATCAAAAAATTAAACCCACAGATGCAGATTGCCGTAGGGGGATGCTTGGCTCAAAAGGATCAAGATGTGATTCTTAAGAAAGCCCCTTATGTGGATGTTGTTTTTGGTACGCACAATGTCGGTTCACTTCCAACGCTTCTTGAAAGGGCTCGCATAGAAGAAGAATCTCAAATTGAAATTCTTGAGGCGCTGGAGCACTTTCCATCGACCCTTCCAGCTAAGAGATTTTCCGCTTTTACATCGTGGGTCTCAATCTCGGTCGGGTGCAATAACACCTGCACTTTCTGCATTGTTCCCACTCTTCGTGGAGTTGAGAAAGATCGAGAAGAAGTAGACATACTTAAAGAAGTAAGAGCACTTGTCGATCAAGGCGTCATTGAAATAACTCTTCTTGGACAGAATGTAAATGCCTACAAGCATGGTGGTTTTGCAAAGTTACTTGAGCAGGTAGCTGCAGTAGATGGATTGGAGCGAATTAGATTCATGTCTCCGCATCCAAGAGATTTCACAGACGACGTCATTGAAGTGATGGCAACAAATCCAAATGTTATGCCTCATCTTCATATGCCACTTCAATCTGGTTCGGATAAAGTTCTGCAGGAAATGCGCCGCTCATACCGGAGTGAAAAATATTTAGGCATTCTCGATCGAGTTCGAAAAGCACTTCCAGGTGCGGCAATCACAACGGACATCATTGTCGGATTTCCCGGAGAGAGCGAAGAAGACTTTCAAGCAACGTTAGATCTCACAAGTAAGGCGCGCTTTAGCGCTGCATATACTTACAAATATTCAATTCGCCCCGGAACGCCTGCAGGTGAGATGCCAAATCAAATTGATAGCAAGATTGTTGGAGAGCGGTATACCCGCTTGCATGAACACCAACAAGAAATTTCACTCTCTGTAAATAAGGAAGCTGTTGGAAGCGTTCATAAAGTATTGGTAAGTGAAGTTGAAGGGCGACGAGATGCCAGAGAGGAAAGATCTTCAGGTCGAAGCGAAGATTTCAGACTTGTTCATTTCGCTAATTCAGATGCAAGACCTGGCGACATAGTGGATGTTCGAATCACCGAAGCGTCGGCTCACTACCTGATTGGTGATCTTATTTCGGTTCGAAAAACTCGTGGAGGAGATGCTCATGAGGCTCGAGTTTCCGAGAGAAAAGTCGAACCACTTCTTCTGGGAATTCCAACTCGTAAATAATGAAAACTATTGTTATCTGCGGCGCAACGGCTACAGGCAAGAGCGAACTTGCGGTTCAAGTGGCCGCGGAATTCGACGCTGAAATCATTAATGCTGATTCAATGCAGCTCTATCGGGGAATGGATATTGGCACAGCTAAAATTTCAATTCCAGAGCGTGCTGGAATAACGCACCATTTGCTCGACGTATTAGAGGTAAATCAGGATTCAACAGTGGCTTGGTATCAGGAGTTAGCAAGAGCGAAGATTTCCGAGATTCATGCCCGTCAAAAGAGCGCGGTCATCGTCGGTGGAACGGGCCTCTACATAAAGGCGATTCTTGATGATTTGAATTTTCCAGATACTGACCCAGCTATTCGCGAGAGATTGAATACAGAAGCCGAAGAATTTGGATCCGCCAAGCTCTTCGAACGCCTTCAACAATTAGATCCTGCTGCCGCAATTGCAATTGATCGAGCAAATACTCGAAGAATTATTCGCGCTCTTGAAGTGATTGAAATTACTGGAGCTCCGTTTACTGCCAATCTTCCTCGCGAAGAAAGCACACATTACCCAGATGCCATTCAGTTTGGATTGGTTATGGATCGTGAAAAACTTGGCGAAAGAATTGAAAATCGTGTTGATCGAATGTGGGATCTTGGTTTTGTTGATGAAGTTGATTCACTGGTAGAAAAAGGTTTGAGAGAAGGCGTGACAGCCAGACGTGCCCTCGGCTACGCGCAGATTCTTTCTATGCGCGATGGTGAGATGAACGAAGCCGAAGCGAGAGAAGATACTAAGCGCGCAACAAGACAATACGCGCGCAGGCAAGAAACGTGGTTCTCGCGTGATGCGCGAATCAAGTGGATTGCACCTCACCAAAATAGACTCGAGATTGTGCGCGAGAAGCTAAACTCAAACCCATCATGAGTGTTGAGGTAATTGGTACATACGGTCACGGAACCGAGAACGATTTTGTGCTCGTCTTCGACCCAGGTGAAGAATTTTCAATTACGACTGCCCAAACTGCTGCAATATGTAATAGAGAAAGTGGCATCGGCGCCGATGGTCTTATACGAATTACGAAGCCTGAAGGTAAATGGTTCATGGATTACAGAAATTCAGATGGATCGCTGGCAGAAATGTGTGGCAATGGAATTCGTGTGATGGCAAGGTACTTGGTCGAACGGGGACATCAACCGGAGGGAATTTTTGCCATCAATACTAGAGATGGCATGAAACACCTACGGGTACCCATGACTGGAGATATCTCGGTAAATATGGGACAGGTAAGTGATGAAAGCGAAGATGTCACAGCATCCGTTGAAGGAAAAATATGGAACGGATATCACATAAGCGTGGGTAATCCTCATGCAGTAGTTTTCGTAGAGAAAATTGAAGATGTTGGTTCACTATCTGTACCGCCGGTTGTGCGACCAAAAGATTCTTACCCCGAGGGCGTCAACGTTGAATTTGTTGAAATTATGGAAAACAATGAGATAAAGATGCGCGTACACGAACGGGGAAGTGGCGAAACTAGATCGTGTGGAACAGGAACATGTGCAGTTGCACTAGCTGCAACAAAATTTACAAAGGGTAAGTTGCCTTCTCAATGGATTATTAATCCACCAGGAGGCCGATTAGTTGTAGATATCGACGGACACTCAAATGCCACACTTACGGGACCTGCCGTCCTTATCGGTGATCACGACATTTCAAGATTCTTAAGCAATTAGTATCAAATGAAAGATCCTCGCTCAGAAGATAGTTTTGAAGAACTCTTACGCGAGAGCGCCCGCGTCGCTGCTGATTTCGATAGCGATGAGACTGAAGTTTTGGAGACAACTGGAAGTCAAGATTTAGCTGATCGACAAGCGCTTCGTCGCGTAAAAGGATTCTCCACTGAACTTCAAGATATTTCAGAGGCGGAGTACCGCCAACTTCAATTAGAGCGAGTCGTTCTAGTTGGAGTATGGACTGAAGGAACCGCCGAGATGGCTGAAAATTCTCTCGCAGAGCTAAAAGCGCTAGCCGAGACTGCGGGTTCAGAAGTTTTGGAGGGATTAATTCAAAGACGAGATAAGCCAGATCCCGCGACATATATTGGTTCTGGAAAAGTTGCTGAGTTGCGACAAATAGTTCTTTCAAGTGGTGCAGATACAGTTGTGTGTGATGGCGAACTTTCCCCTTCTCAATTGCGCCAACTTGAAGAAAAGTTGAAGGTAAAAGTTGTAGATCGAACAGCGCTTATTCTCGATATTTTTGCTCAACATGCAAAAAGCAAAGAAGGTAAAGCTCAGGTCGAGTTAGCGCAGATTGCTTACCTACTCCCGCGACTTCGCGGTTGGGGTGATTCTTTATCTCGCCAAGTTGGTGGTCGCGCTGCAGGCGGTGCCGGAATTGGTGGTCGTGGACCTGGTGAAACTAAGATCGAAACAGATCGCAGAAGAATTCGCGACAAAATGGCAAAGCTTCGCCGTGAAATTGCAGAGATGAAAGTTTCTCGAGATACAAAACGCCAAGAGAGAAAGCGCCACAATATTCCCTCAGTTGCAATTGCTGGATATACAAATGCTGGTAAATCATCACTTTTAAATCGCCTGACTGGCGCTGGAGTTTTAGTTGAAAATGCCCTCTTCGCAACGCTTGACCCGACAGTTCGCAAATCTCAAACCGCAGATGGGCGCATCTACACACTCACTGACACTGTGGGTTTTGTAAGGCACCTCCCGCATCAGTTAGTTGATGCATTTAAATCAACTCTCGAAGAGGTTTCGGGAGCAGATCTCATTGTTCACGTCGTTGATGGCTCACATTCGGATCCGTTCGAACAAATTCGCGCCGTGCGCCAAGTAATTACAGAAATCGGCGGAGCGGAAATTCCAGAAATTATTGCCATCAATAAAGTTGATGTAGCAGACCCAGATGTTGTGATGCAAATACTTAGAAGTGAACCAAATAGTTATGCATTTTCTGTTCGTACGGGCTTTGGTATCGAAGGCCTCGTTCATGCAATTGAAAATTCACTTCCAAGACCCAAGATTGAGATAGATGTTGTCATTCCTTACGAGCGAGGTGATCTAGTCAGCCAAATCCATGAACATGGAGAGATTATTGTTGAGGAGTACGTAGAGAACGGGACTAAAATCAAAGCCCGAGTCGATGGGGGACTTGCGAAGGCGATTGAAGAGATTGCAACGCCGTCATAAGGCGTACTTTGCGGGAATAAAATCGACACGCCGACGGTTGTACAGGCTATTAGGGGCAAAATGCGCGAGTATCCGCCCGTTGGCATAAGTAATGCCAAATAAAAGATTTCGAAGGCGAGGTGAGAGCAATGGCAACGGATTACGACACACCCAGAAAAACCGATGAAGAACTCCATGAAGAGTCGTTAGAAGAGCTCAAAGCCAAGCGCGTTGATGCTCAATCAGGTCAGATCGATGTCGATGAAGCAGAAGCAGCTGAAAATCTAGAACTTCCTGGTGCTGATCTTTCAGGTGAAGAACTCGCAGTTCGTGTTGTTCCAAAACAAGAGGATGAATTTACTTGTTCACGGTGCTTCTTGGTTCACCACATCACACAGCTCGCAAAAGGCGAAGGCGCAAAAGCTGTGTGTAAGGAATGTAATTAAGATCTCTGCAAAATTGCAGATTTTAATTCTTCGCCTCGTTTAGTCGTCACAAGCCAGTAAGGCGTTGGATCTCTCTCATCTTGCAAGATGATCTTGACTCCCTTTGGCTCCCAAAATTTAAGCGACAAGTGGGCAGCCGGATCAATTCGAACCGTCCGCTCCAAAGCCATTTCCTTTTTATCAAGGAGAATAACCTCCGCTATGAATTTCGTTTCAATTGCTGCCTTACCAACATATAGAACGTCATTTGCGAGAATAATTTTGGAAGATAGCGATCTTGCGATAAGCAATAGCAAGAGCAGCGAAAGAATAAATGAAATCTGAGTCGCAGGAGCTGGAAGGGCTGCCCAAATTGCGATCACGATTGACCCTAGTAGGAAATAGATAAATGCCAAGGTTTGCAGGGGTGGACGCAGGATTTCTCTGTATTCCATCGATGATTGGCCTGCCATAGAAGTACGGTATCGCAAGGGCCATCAAGTATTGTTGCCACCATGAGTCGGATTGCCAGCACTGTTCCACCAGATGGAGCAGAAATTCCAACGCGACATCGGCTTTCGCCAGCGACGGGTACAAAAATTCCATCGCACTTTGCACATTGTTTTGGTTGTGGAGATTTGCACCCAACAGGCCTGCATTTAGTTGCCCATGTTGGTGAAGGCGTTGACATAACCGCAGAATTCACCGTTACAGAAAATCATCAAGGTGCACCAGGCCTTGCCCATGGCGGTCTTCTCTCACTTGCATTCGATGAATCACTTGGAAAGTTAATGTGGCTACTGCGAGCACCTGCCGTGACTGCTCGCCTTGAAACTGATTTTATTAAACCAGTACCAATCGGTCAGACTCTTTACATATCCGCGCGAATAACAGGACAAATGAATCGCAAGGTATATACAGAAGCTGTTGGACGACTTGGTGGACAAGATGGAGAGATTGCCGTTCGCGCATCAGCGCTCTTTGTCATTGTCCCGATGCAACACTTCATAGATAACATGCCTAAGGAATATCACGAATACATCAAGGCAAATCCAGAAGTGCTTGCATTCGTTGACCCAGAGTTCGAGATAAATCCTTAAATGACTCTCAAAGTTTTAGTAACAAGGCTTGATCCAGACCTCCCATTGCCGCAATATGCAAAAGGTGGGGATGCTGGTGCAGATATTGTTTCAAGGATCGACATCTCTCTTGCTCCTGGGGAGCGCAAATTAGTTCCAACTGGAATTTCTATAGCTCTGCCAGATGGGTACGTATGTTTGGTTCACCCGAGGTCGGGCTTGGCAATTAAGCATGGAGTAACAATGGTTAATGCTCCAGGAACAGTTGATGCTGGTTATCGTGGGGAACTTCAAGTTATTTTAATAAATCACGATCCTATCGAGAGCGTGCACTTTAAGAGAGGCGATCGCATTGCACAGCTAGTTTTTCAGCAAGTTGAGCGCGCCGAGTTTATTGAAGTGAAATCACTTCCGGGTTCAGGAAGAGCCGAATCAGGTTTTGGATCTACGGGGCGTTCATGAGCAAACACGAAGATCGTGACAAGGTTTTAGCGGCCTTTGGTGGGACAAAAGGACTGATCGACTCTGGAGTTCCATCCATTGTCTTTCTTATCGTCTTTAACGTTGCGCACGAACTCAAAACCGCACTCGTAGCTTCACTCATTATTTCTGCAATCTTGACAATCATTCGCCTTGCAATGCGCGACACTCTCCAACACGCAATTTCTGGTTTCGTTGGTTCACTTATTTGTGCGTGGTTTGCCAATCGCACTGGCAATGCAAGTGATCTTTATATTCCTAAATTACTTACCAACTTGGCATATGGAAGTGCATATTTAATAGCAAACCTTGCTGGATGGCCTCTACTAGGACTTCTGCTTGGACCCATTCTTGGAGAAAATCTGATGTGGCGAAATCATCCCGCCCGCAAGAAGGCTTACCTTCGTGCAAGCTGGCTTTGGGTTGGGCTCTTCTTTACTCGCATTGCAGTTCAATATCCGATTTACAGATCCGGAAACGTTAACTTACTTGGCACCGTAAATCTTGCGATGGGGTATCCACTATTTATTGCAACTGGATATGGCTCTTGGTTAATTTTGAAAGATGTGCCAACAGTTAAAGCTGATTAATTTGCAATAAAGCAGGCTTTAATTTGATTCTCTGCAGCAGATGAAGCGACGAAGAGCAGTTCATCACCAGCGCTAAATACATCTGTTGGAGTTGGAGCTATCACGCGACCATCACGAACAATGGCCGCAAGAGAAGCATCTTGTGGAAGTTCGATTTCATCAACAGTTTTACCAATGCAAGATGATGAATCAGGGAGTGTGAGTTCGACAAGGTTTGCTTGGCCTTTTCTAAAGCTAAATAGACGAACAACATCTCCCACGCTGACTGCTTCTTCAACAAGTGCCGAAATTATTCGTGGCGTTGATACTGCAACGTCGACTCCCCATGATGAATCAAACATCCATTCATTCTTTGGATGGTTAATACGAGCAACGACGCGGGGTACTCCATATTCAGTCTTAGCAAGCAATGATGAAACGAGATTTACTTTGTCATCTCCAGTAGCTGCAACCAAAACCTGACAGTTATTGAGAGCTGCTTTATCGAGCGATGTGATTTCGCAAGCATCAGCCATAAGCCATTCAGCATCAGGAACGCTCTCCATCTTGAGAGCCTTTGGATCACGGTCAATGAGTAGTACTTGATGACCGTTATCTAATAGTTCGCGCGCAATGGCTCGACCAACATTTCCTGCACCAGCGATGGCAATTCTCATGCAGTTGCCTCCGGTGATTTACCTAGGATGAGTTCCACTTTTGCTATCTCTTCATCTCGAACAATGACGTGCAGAAGGTCGCCTTCTTGTAAGACGATATGAGAGTCAGGAAGAATTCCTTCACCGAGGCGTGTAATAAATGCAACGCGCGCTCCTGTGTGTTTTTCAATTTCGTCAATGGGATATCCGTACCAACCCACATGAGGAAGTACTTCACAAAGTTGAACGGTCCCGGTTGCATCGCGCCACTCTGAGCGCGAGCCTTCTGGAACAAGGCGACGAAGAATTTGATCGGTTGCCCAAATAACTGTCGCAACTGTTGGAATCCCAAGGCGCTGATAAATTTCAGCGCGACCTGGATCATAAATTCGAGCAACGACA
>CAFBLW010000033.1_pt1 | contig 9913 bp, 12 predicted proteins | sample 7268291 | NCBI WGS metagenome assembly CAFBLW01 (sample SAMEA6814045, study PRJEB35770) | uncultured Candidatus Planktophila sp. | biome: Freshwater; feature: Freshwater reservoir; material: water | place: Czech Republic | collected 2017-05-23 | depth 30m m
GATTGCACCACGTAAGGGCGATAACGCTCCAATGGCGGTAATCGAAGTTCTTACTGAGAAAGATAACTAAGCCCCTTCGCGTTTAGAAATCTCTACTTAAATGACGGAACCCACTCTCTATCCTGAGAGTGGGTTTCTTCGTTTAAGAATAGATCTTGCATACGACGGAACTAATTTTTCAGGTTGGGCTGTACAGCCCGATCGCCGAACCGTACAAGCACTTATCGAAGAAGCCCTCGCAAAAATTGCTCGCACTGAAGTAGAAACAATTGTTGCGGGCCGCACCGATGCTGGGGTACACGCGAGTGGCCAAGTTATACATGTTGATGTTCCAGAAAATATTGGTTTGGATGACCTTGCCTACAAGCTAAATCGCATCCTCGATGAAGATATTCGCATCAATAAAATCGAAGTGGCGCCCCCCGCATTCCATGCAAGATTTTCAGCGCTGCGCCGCTACTACCAATACCGAATTTTAGATTCCAATAGCGTCATTCAACCGCTGGCAAGATTTAATACAGCAGGTTGGTATCGCCCACTAGATTTAGATCTCATGAACCAAGCGAGCAAACTTCTCCTTGGCACACACGATTTTGCAGCGTTCTGTAAATTCCGAGAAGGTGGCACCACAATTCGAACTCTCGAAAAGTATCAATGGATACGTGATGAGCAAGGAATTCTTGTTGCCGACGTGGTTGCAGATGCTTTTTGCTATTCAATGGTGCGCAATTTGGTAGGAGCGGTGGTTTGCGTTGCTGATGGACGCTTTGAACCTTCATGGATTGCGACGTTGCTAGCCAATCGCGAGCGCGTAAGTGATTCGCTGGTCTTTCCAGGAAGGGGTTTGACCCTCTATAAAGTTGATTACCCAACACCGGCCGAATTGCTCGATCGGGCGGCAAAAACAGTGGCCCGACGAGAGGAAGAGAACAACTAGCTGAGCGTGAATATGGGCGGAATCAGGCGATTTTGACCCCTCGCAAGGCGGCTAGTACCCTTACACCTCTGCGCTTAGCTCGCTCACATGGGTAGCGGCGCCGCTTGAAACCAAAGTTCTAATTAAGAAGAAGGCAGAAAAAGCATGCGTACATATAGTCCAAAGGCAGGCGACGTCGTCCGTAAGTGGCACGTTATCGATGCACAAGATGTAGTTCTTGGCCGCCTTGCAACTCATGCTGCTGTTCTACTTCGTGGAAAGCACAAAGCAACATTTGCTCCACACATGGACATGGGCGACTTCGTCATCGTAATTAACGCAGACAAGATTTCGCTCTCTGGTAACAAAGCACTGACAAAGTTTGCACACCACCACTCAGGTTTCCCAGGTGGTTTGACTTCTACTGTTTATGGCGAGCTTATGGAAAAGCACCCAACACGTGCAGTTGAAAAAGCAATTAAGGGAATGTTGCCAAAGAATCGTCTTGGTCGCGATATCGCGTCAAAGCTCAAGGTGTATGCAGGTTCAGAGCATCCACATGCAGCACAAGCTCCACAGCCATATAAATTCGAGCAAGTTTCACAGATCGTTAAGTAAGGGATAACTAAAGACATGTCAGATACAACTTATAACGACGGTTTAGACGAAAACGAAGTTCCTACTTCTTACTCTTCATCAACGCCAGCTCCAGCAACTAACCGCCCAGCAATTAAGGCGCCAGGTGCCGGAACAGGTCGCCGTAAAGAAGCAGTTGCACGCGTTCGTCTTGTTCCAGGAACAGGTCGTTGGGTTGTAAACGGCAAAGCGCTCGCAGACTATTTCCCAAATAAAGTTCACCAACAACTCGTATCGGAGCCATTTCGCACAGTAGGTGCTGAGAATGCATACGATGTTTTTGCTCGCATCAACGGTGGCGGAGTTTCTGGCCAAGCTGGTGCACTTCGTCTTGGTGTTGCTCGTTCACTTAACCAAATTGATGAAGAAGCTAACCGCCCGGCACTTAAGAAGGCTGGATTCCTTTCACGTGATGCACGTGTTATCGAGCGCAAGAAGTACGGTCTGAAGAAGGCTCGTAAGCGTTCGCAATACAGCAAGCGTTAATTCGAAGAGCGCAAAATTTATGGCGCTATTTGGAACAGATGGAATACGTGGTTTAGCTAATCGCGAATTAACAGCGGAATTAGCCTTAAATGTTGCACTTGCAACTGCCCATGTTCTTCTTTCAAATAAGGCTGCAAACAATAAACGCCCGCACGCAATTGTCGGCCAAGATTCACGCGCATCTGGAGAATTTCTAGAAGCTGCCGTTGTTGCAGGTTTAACAAGTGCAGGCATAGATGTTTATCGCGTAGGCGTTCTTCCAACACCAGCAATCGCATATCTAGTAGGTGAAACTGGCGCAGATCTTGGTGTAATGATTTCAGCTTCTCATAATGCAATGCCAGATAACGGCATCAAGATATTTGCACGTGGTGGAGAAAAGCTAGATGACAAAATCGAAGCGGCAATCGAAGCTCGAGTCGCGGAACTTAAATCAGGTATTGATTGGCAGCGCCCAACGGGCGCAGATGTAGGTCGTGCCATTGTTGATGAGAATGCGAGCGAGAAATACTTAGCACATTTGCTTTCATCGGTTAAGACACCGCTAAAGGGCTTAAAGATTGTGGTCGATTGTGCAAATGGCGCATCATCGGTTGTAGCACCGGAATCACTTCGCCGAGCAGGGGCCCAAGTAATAGCAATCTATAACTCACCAAATGGTTGGAATATCAACGATGGTTGCGGTTCAACGCATTTAGATAAATTACGCGAAGCAGTAGCAAAAGAAAGCGCAGATTTTGGAATCGCTCACGATGGCGACGCTGATCGCTGCCTTGCCATCGATGGAAAAGGAAATGACGTTGATGGTGATGTCATCATGACAATTCTTGCTCTTGGATTTAAAGCTCGCGGCGCCCTTACATCAAACACAATCGTCGGAACCGTGATGAGCAATCTTGGCTTTATGAAAGCGATGAAAGAAGCAGATATCAACGTAGTTACTACCGCAGTTGGCGATCGCTATGTTTTAGAAGAGATGCTCAAGAAGAATTACGCACTTGGTGGCGAACAATCCGGTCACTTAATTATGCGCGAGTTTGCAAACACCGGCGATGGAATCCTTACCGCTCTTGCTCTTGCACAAGAGGTAGCTAAATCTGGAAAACCTCTCCATGAATTAGCAAGTGCGATGCACAGATTCCCTCAGATTTTAATAAATGTAAAAGATGTAAATAAAGAAAAACTTGACGGATCACAGGCAATTAAAGAAGCCGTTCGCTCTGCCGAAGATTCATTAGGAGATAAAGGGCGTGTTTTATTGCGAGCATCTGGAACAGAACCGCTTGTTCGCGTGATGGTGGAAGCCCAAAGTGATAACCTTGCGAAAGAAATTGCAACGAGCCTAGCTAAAGTTGTCGAAGCAGAACTGAGGTAAATCGCGTGTGCGGAATTGTGGGTTACACAGGGCCACAGTCTGCAATCACGCCACTCGTAGAAGGTTTACGACGACTTGAATATCGCGGCTATGACTCTGCAGGAATCGCACTCGGCACACCTGGTTCACTTTTTATAGAAAAGCGCGCAGGAAAACTTGGAAATTTAGAGGGCGCTCTTCCGGCTAATCTTCCCGTTGTTCACTCCGGTATCGGTCACACTCGTTGGGCAACTCATGGCGGACCTACAGATCGAAACGCACATCCTCATGTTGATAATGAAGGAAAGCTTGCTGTTATTCATAATGGAATCATTGAAAATTATTCAGAGCTAAAGATCGAACTTGAAAAGCGTGGGCACAAATTCACTTCAGATACAGACACAGAATCTGTTGCACACTTGCTCTCAGATTTACGCAAAGAGAATAAAGGTGACCTGACTGCTGCAATGCGTGAGGCAGTTAAGAAGTTACGCGGTTCATTTACTCTTCTCGCAATTCATGCCGATGCACCGGAGACAATTGTGGGCGTTCGTCGCAATTCTCCACTTGTTGTAGGTATCGGAGATGGTGAAAATTTCATGGCATCCGATGTTGCAGCTTTTATTGATTACACGAAACGCGCAATTGAACTCGGCCAAGATGAAGTAGTAACTATTACGCCAGGTGGAATAGAGATTACTGATTTGAGCGGCAAGAAAGTTGCGCCTCGCGAATATGAAATCACCTGGGATTCAGCCGCAGCTCAAAAGGGTGGATTCTCACACTTCATGCTTAAAGAGATCTTCGAACAACCTAAAGCTGTAGCAGACACACTTATCGGGCGCCTAAGCGATAACAATCAAATTCAACTTGATGAAATACATATGTCGGATAAAGAAATCAAGGCGATAAAGAAAATTGTTGTAATCGCCTGCGGAACCGCCTATCACGCTGGCATGGTTGCAAAATATGCAATTGAAAAATGGGCAAAAATTTCAGTTGAAGTAGAAATCGCGAGTGAGTATCGATATCGCGATCCAATTATCGATGCGGGAACTCTTGTCATCGCAATTTCGCAGTCCGGTGAAACCATGGACACGCTGATGGCTATCCGCCATGCGAAAGCTGCAGGTGCGCGAGTCCTTGCAATATGTAATACGAATAGTTCAACTATTCCGCGTGAATCCGATGCGGTTCTGTATACGCACGCGGGGCCCGAAATTGCCGTCGCCTCAACTAAAGCTTTTCTCACACAAGTTGTTGCCGTATATCTCATTGGATTAAAACTGGCTCAAGTTCGAGGAGAGCTCAAAGATTCAGAGATTCACAATCTTTACAATGAGATGCTCGAACTGCCTGCAAAGATTGAACAGATCCTTGAAACTGTTGAACCACTTCGCGAATTAACTCGGGGTTTTGCGCAGAGCGCATCAGTACTTTTCCTCGGTCGAAATGTTGGTTATCCAGTTGCACTTGAAGGTGCACTCAAATTAAAAGAGCTTGCCTATATGCATGCAGAAGGTTTCGCTGGGGGTGAGTTAAAGCATGGACCGATCGCACTCATTGATCAGGGGACTCCAGTTATCGCAATCCTTCCTGCCGGCCACGACCACGCACTTGATGAAAAAATGTTAAGCAATATCCAAGAGGTAAAAGCTCGTGGTGCTCGCGTCATTGTTATCGCCCAAGAAGGCGATAAAGTCGTTGGCGCAGAGCACATCATCAGAATTCCTGTTGCATCTGCATTATTGCAACCAGTGCTTGCGACAGTTCCACTTCAAGTTTTCGCATATGAGATGGCCGTAACTCGTGGAAACGATGTGGACCAGCCACGAAACCTTGCAAAATCTGTCACGGTTGAATAGATAATGCCGCAAGTTCTCTTAACTCGTCGCGCTCAAATGACAAGAGCTCTTCGGTGGTCGGCAATATTCTTCGCTGGATTCCTTCTTGTAACTCACCAGGTACTTACATCTGGGCCGCTCACAAATGTAGATAGAAGTTTGAGTAATAAAGTCCATCCTGAATTTTCTGGAATTTTTGGATTCATCATTCGAAGACTCGACGATTTAGGGTTACGAAGCGTGACCGCAATCGCCCTTCTTTCAGGAGCTTTTTACATTGCTCGACGATTCAAAACTTGGCGCCCATTAAATCTAGCCGTACTTTCTTTAATCTCACTAAATCTTGTTGTCGGAGTATTTAAATATTGGCTTGGAAGAACAAAACCGAAAGTTGGACTTGATTTACTCCATGCAGGAGGAATGTCATATCCAAGTGGGCATGCATCGAATGCAATTCTGACCTGGGGTGTACTGGCATATTTAATTTACCGATACGCACATGTCGATAGATATCGTGGTCGAGTCGCTAGCGCTGGAGTTGCAGCAATTAGTTTGACCATATGTGTGGTCTCGTTAGTTCGAGATACGCATTGGTTTTCAGATCTCTTGGGCGGTCTCTTAATAGGTGGCGCACTTCTTGTGCTTGTAATAGCGGTGGATAGGTTCTTTCCATCAGATAGCCAACTCTCATAACCTTCAATTAGACTCAGGGCATGATTGATGGAATCGGCATAGATGTTGTCGACATCAAAAGATTCCAAGAATCTCTAGATCGCACACCAGCTTTGCTTGAAAAGTTGTTCACGCAAAGTGAGCGCCAAAAGTCTGTGCAGGGACTAGCTGCACGCTTTGCTGCAAAGGAAGCTTTATATAAAGCACTTAGCGCCGAGCACGGGTTGCAATGGCATGAAGCTGAAGTGATTAACCACGAAAACGGAAAACCCGATTTTCTCTTTCGAGGCAAAATTGCTGATTTAGTAGATGGAGCCAGAGTTCATCTCTCACTTTCACACGATGCTGGTATCGCATCAGCAATGGTTATTGTGGAGCGCGAATAATGAGAGCAGAAGCGCGCGTTGATTTACTTTCAATTACAAAAAACGTTGAGCACCTCAAGAAAATTAGCGGTGTAGAACTCTTAGCTGTTGTAAAAGCCGATGCTTATGGCCATGGCTTAGTTGAAGTTGCCCAAGCTGCCATCAAGGGCGGTGCAACATGGCTTGGAGTAGCTCTCCTTGAAGAGGCAGTAGCGCTAAGAGATGCTGGAATAAAAGTTCCTATTCTTGCTTGGTTGGTTCAACCTGGTTCAGACTTTGCAACTGCGGTCTCTAAAGATATAGATGTTGCTGTTGCATCTATTAAAGCCTTGCAAGAGATAAGTACTGTTGGTGGAAATCCAAGAATTCATATTGAAGTAGATACAGGAATGTCGCGCGGGGGATTTCTAGATGAGTGGAGCGAACTCCTTAAATCTGATCTCTCGAAAGTCGAAGTTGTCGGAGTTTTCTCTCATTTCGCAAGAGCTGATGAACCGGCAGAACTCCAAAATAGAGAGCAGCTTCAAAATTTTAAGAAGGCTGTCTTAGATCTAGAAAAGATTGGTATTAATCCGCCGATCAAGCATTTATCAAATTCAGCAGCAACAATTAAAGATGCACAATCGGCATTTAACATGGTTCGAACAGGTATTGCGATGTACGGACTCTCACCAGATTTTCAAAGCCTCGGATCTTCAAAAGAATTAGGTTTAAAACCTGCCATGCAATTGCGCGCTGCTCTGTACTTGGTCAAAGATGTACCCGCCGGTGCAAGCGTTGGATATGGCGCAACATATGTGACAAAAACTGCAACCAAACTTGGCGTTGTAGCAATGGGATATGCCGATGGCATTCCACGTGTGGCCCATGGCGCTGGGGTTATGTTCGCAGGAAAGCGCGCGCCCATTGTTGGAAGAGTTTCAATGGATCAATTTGTTGTCGACCTTGGCGCTGACTCAAAAGCCAATTCAGGTGATTGGGTAACAATTTTTGGGGATGGTAGCCATGGGGAATACACCGCAGATGAATGGGGCGCGGCATCACAGTCCATTTGCTACGAAATCGTTACACGAATTGGGCCTCGAGTTCCTCGTACGTATCAGTCACATGTTTATTAAGAGTTGATATGAAAATTAATTCAGCCGAGGCAATGTTTGATTTAGGCAAGAAAATCGGTTCGCAATGTGCAGCTGGAGATCTCATATTGCTTAACGGCCCCTTGGGTGCAGGCAAAACCGTATTGGTACAAGGGATAGGCGCAGCTCTTGGATTTAGCGATGTCACTTCTCCCACATTTGTAATTTCACGAGTCCATAAAGGAAAAATTCCACTTATCCATGTTGACGCCTACCGATTACTTGAGGGTGGAAATGCAAGTGCAGTACTAGATGATTTAGATCTTGATAGCACCCGCGAAGTTGGCGTAACCGTAATCGAGTGGGGTGGCCAAGAATCCGCACGTTTATCGGATGAACGGCTCGAAATAGAGATTAATCGCGATGATGAAGTTCGAGAGATTTCGATACAGAAAATCGGTAAGAGATGGGAATCTCTTTCGCTATGAGTACGTGGCTTGCAATCGATACTTCAACTTCAAGAACAAGTGTTGCTCTCCTTGAAGATGGCAAAGCAATTTGGAGCGCTCATCACGATGGCGCGCTCGACCATGGCAAAGTGCTACCGGAATTAGTTGAAGAGGCTTTAAAAGAGAGAAAAATAATTGAAAGAGTTTATGTCGGGATGGGCCCAGGACCATTTACCGGTCTTCGGGTTGGAATTTCATTTGCTTGGAGCTTTGCACTCGCTCGTAATATTGAAGTTGTTGGAGTCTGCTCACTTGATGCAATTACTACTCACGCCGAAGAGTATGTAGCTGCAACCGATGCCAGACGTAAAGAAATTTACTGGGCACGGTATAAGAACGGAGAGCGGATTGAAGGTCCGTTCGTAAATTTTTCAAGTGAAGTAAGTGCACCACTATTTATTGGTGAAGGTGCATATAAATATGGGTTGGCTACCGAATCTGCATTTCCTAAATTGTCTCTATTTCCAACTTTGGAGAAAATTTCCGAGCCTATGTATTTGCGCAGGCCCGATGCCATTCCAACTGCGGAGCGTGCATAGTGGCGAAGTCTTTCAAAATTCGCGAGGCGATGACACTCGATCTTCCAACACTGGTTGGAATGGAGAAAAAGTTATTTTCAGATTCCCCATGGTCGATGGGCCAATTTAAAGAAGAATTCAAAGGTGTACCTAAATCACGCTTCTTCCTAGTTGCAGTTGATGCTGATAACCAGATTATCGGTTATGCCGGCGTATTAGTTGTGGCCCCTGGAGTAGAAGCAGATGTACTTACTGTTGGTGTTCTACCAGAGCACCAAAAGCGAGGTATCGCCAGCGCATTCATGTCAGAGCTTGAAGATTGGTCACTAGAAAAAGGCGCTCCCGCGATGATGTTAGAAGTTGCGGTTGAAAATAAGCCAGCGATTTCGCTCTACGAAAAATTGGGCTATTCAAATATTTCAACGCGTCAAAACTATTACGGTCCAGCACTGGATGCATTTGTGATGCGAAAGGAGCTAGCTAAATGAGCGAACCATTAGTTCTAGGAATAGAAACTTCATGCGATGAAACTGCAATCGGAATCGTTCGCGGACGAACGCTGTTAGCAAATGAAATTGCATCAAGTGTTGATGAGCATGCACGCTTCGGAGGCGTTGTTCCAGAAATTGCTAGCCGCGCGCACCTTGAAGCAATTATTCCTAGTATCCAAAGAGCGGTAAAAGCCGCCAAAATTTCACTCGATGATCTAGATGCCGTGGCTGTTACTGCAGGTCCTGGATTAGTAGGAGCACTCTTAGTTGGTGTTTCATCAGCAAGTGGACTTGCCAGTGGACTTAGTAAACCACTTTATGGAGTAAACCATTTAGCGGCGCACGTAAGCGTTGATTATTTAACTCATGATTTACCAACGGATCCCACAATCGCGCTCCTTGTAAGTGGAGGACACTCTTCTCTTCTCCAAGTTGACGACATCACTGGTTCAATCAAAAAGCTTGGCGCAACTATGGATGATGCCGCGGGTGAAGCTTTCGATAAAATATCCAGAGTTATGGGGCTAGGTTTTCCGGGAGGTCCAGCAATTGATCGAAGCGCAAAAGATGGAAATGCGAGCGCAATTGATTTTCCGCGAGGCCTCACAACAAGGAGTGATTGGCAGACGCGCCCATTTGATTTTTCTTTTTCAGGTCTTAAGACAGCAGTCGCACGGTATTTAGAGGCAACTCCGAATTACAAGATGAGCGATGTTGCAGCATCGTTTCAAGAAGCAATCGTCGATGTACTCATTCTTAAATCTCTCGCTGCATGTAAAGAGAGCGGGATCGATTCATTAGTCATTGCAGGTGGTGTTGCCGCTAATTCCAGACTGCGAGTGGTTGCCCAAGAGCGTTGTGCTAAAGCAGGCGTACGCCTTCGAATCCCAAGCCCTGCCCTTTGTACCGACAATGGCGCGATGGTGGCAGCCCTTGGCTCGCTCATGGTCAGCGCGGGGCGCCCACCTAGCGCTGGTGCCTTGGATGCCCAATCGAGCCTTGGCGTTGAGACTGTGAGCCTGTAAAGCTTCGATTTGCCGCCTGCC
>CAFBLW010000034.1_pt1 | contig 9817 bp, 9 predicted proteins | sample 7268291 | NCBI WGS metagenome assembly CAFBLW01 (sample SAMEA6814045, study PRJEB35770) | uncultured Candidatus Planktophila sp. | biome: Freshwater; feature: Freshwater reservoir; material: water | place: Czech Republic | collected 2017-05-23 | depth 30m m
CAAGAGCCAGAACTGTTTCAAGAATCGGAACATCTCCCTCACCAAGTGGTGTGAATAGACCACTTTGTACACCTTCCATGATGCTTTGCTTACGGCTAAGAACAGGAGGGGCTGATTTCATATTTACATCTTTTAGGTGCACGTGACCGACTCGACTTGCGTACTTCTTAGCAAATTCAACAGTGACTTGACCACCGATAGTCATATGTCCAGTATCGAGGCACCACATAACGGGTGAATTTTCTACAACTAAATCAATATCGCTTTTAGTCTCAACTATCGTCTGCAAATGTGGATGAATCACATGCACTAATCCGTGGTCTTTGGTGATTTCATCTATGCGATCGAGCATCTTAAACATTTGTTTTGTTTCATCACCCGTAAGCGGAGTCGGAACTGCCCAATCCCAACTTTGGACAGGTGCCGAAACGAAATGTGTAGCACCGATTTCCTGGAACTTTTTACTTGTGTTTATCGCCATCTCAATAGTGGCATGCTCTTGAGATTTATCCTGCAAAACAACGGGAGTAAATCCGCCGATCATCGACATATTAAATTCAGCTAACTCATCTTTTAATTCGGAAGAGTTATCGGAGAAAAAGCCCGGTGCTCCGAGTTCGGTTGCTGGAATTCCTAGCTCGGTCATCTCTTTAAGAACTCGCTTTGTTGGAAGCATCGCGCCCCAACCTGGTACCTCACAGATACCCCAAGAAATTGGCGCCGATGCGATGCGTTCTAGGAAAGGCTTACTCATAGCCCGATCATATCTGCCGAGATAGAGTTGGTCACATGACTATGGATATCGGTAATCAATTTCGCCACGAACTAACGGGAAGTTTTTCAGAAGGTTCGGATGCAAACCCAACCGTTGCAATGGTTGAGGCTTCCTATAACGCGAACGGACTTCATTATCGATATGTGAATTGTGAAGTACATCCAGAACAATTGGCGGCAGCTGTTGCAGGTGCTCGTGCGATGAACTGGAAAGGCTTTAACTGTTCAATCCCACATAAGGTCGAAGTTATCAAGCATCTTGATGGGCTTGGAGAGTCTGCTGCTGTTATTGGCGCAGTAAATTGCGCAGTAAATCGGGACGGAAAATTCATTGGCGAAAATACAGATGGAAAAGGATTTCTTAAATCCTTTATGGAAGTTGCCGATCCAAAAGGCAAAACAATTGTTTTACTTGGCGCAGGAGGAGCGGCTCGCGCAATTGCAGTAGAGCTAGCACTTGCAGGAGCGAGCAAATTTTATGTTGTTAACCGTGGCAAAGCCCGTGGTGAAGAACTCACGAAGCTTCTCAATGAAAAAACCAATTCAACTGCGCAATATGTCGAGTGGAGTTCTACTTATTCAGTTCCTGCAGATGCAGAAGTAGTTATCAATTCAACGTCGATGGGAATGGCTGGCGCTACCGAATTGCAAGATATTGATTTCTCAACAATTCGTAAAGGCATGCTCGTTGCTGATGTCATCGTTAATCCGCCTCACACTCCGTTCTTACAAAAAGCAGAAGCTCAAGGTGCAATAACTTTGCAAGGGCTTGGAATGGTTGTGAATCAAGCAGTAATCAGCATTAAATATTGGACCGGCAAAGATGTTGATCCAAGTGACTTGCGAGATGCACTGCTTAAAGTTCTTAAGTAGGCGTATTTTTGGTTGATAGCGCGGGCTATGGGAGAATTTCCCAATGGCTAACGACGAAAGACTTACGCTCTCAATCGATTGCGGTGGTCTCTTTCTAAAGAGTTGTGTGCTCGATGAATCCGGCACAATGCACTCAAAGCCTGGTCGTATTGAAACTCCTTATCCGCTTCCACCAGAACGATTCATCGATACCCTGATTGAAATTAAGAATTCGCTTCCTGAAACTTATCGAGCAACTGTCGGTATGCCAGGAATGATTCGACATGGCGTTGTAGTTGCAACACCCCACTACATAACAAAGAGTGGTCCTAGAACTCGCATTGATCCCGAACTTCAAGAAGCATGGCGTGGATATGACATGCAAAATACATTGACTAAGAAACTCGGTGTTCCAACACGTGTTTTAAATGATGCAGAAGTTCATGGCGCAGGAATTGTTTCTGGCTCTGGTTACGAAGTTGTGTTGACACTTGGCACAGGACTTGGTTTTGCAATCTTTTACGGTGGCTCACTTGCGCCGCACTTTGAATTCTCACAAGCACCAGTGCGTCGTTCAACTACGTATGACACATGGATTGGTGAGCACGAGCGTCGCCGTCTTGGAAATGCTTTTTGGTCACGCCGTGTTCGTCAGATGATTGACGAGCTCCGACCAGTATTTATGTGGGACCGTCTTTATATCGGTGGAGGTAATGCCCGTTGTATCCGCCAAGCGGATTTAGATCGCATGGGCGATGAAGTTGTAATTGTTCCAAATGCTGCTGGTGTAGCTGGTGGCGTACGAGCTTGGCAGCTCGAACAGTTCAAATAATTAAGGTGCAACCTTTGCTAACTCTGGCTTAGGTGGTCGGCAAACAATTCCAATTGCACCTTCAACTGTGTAACTTCCCGCAGCAAATGGAATAACCACTGCATCACCGCGTTGGATCTCCATCTCCGGTGCGTTCTGGAAAGTAATTTTTCCCTTTCCTTCAAGCACCAAGATGCAACCAAATCCTGCTTCAACGCTTCCATTTCCTGGAAGTAAGTCGGCACGGAAATATCCGTCAGCCTTTAGCGGCAGCACTGAACGACGCTCTCCGCCGGAGAAAACATTGCGCTTAATAAGTGATTCAAATTCAGAATCACTAAGCGGATCCAAACGAAGTGAATCGGTAACTGTTTCAAAGCCAAGACCAAGGTGGCCATCTTTTGGCCCATCTACTGCAAAGCCTTCCCACTCAAGGAGGGCTGACAAGTCAGTTGGTTCCTGGAGCTCAAGCACGAAGATTCCTACATCGATTGAGTGTGCAACGCCTGCAGGCACGAGAACTGCATCGCCAACACTTACCTCTGATCGGCGAAGTGAAGAGAGGAAGGTTGCGCTATCTTCTTTTGAAATCAAATCTAAAACACGCGCTTTATTTTGCGCTTCCTTAAATCCAAGTCCAACTCCAGCGCCAGCAGGTGCTTCCAAGATAATCCACGCTTCAGTCTTACCGTGATCAAGGCCCAAATGCTGCTTAGCGAATGCTTTATTTGGATGATAGTGAACTGGGAGGCGTTGTTCTGGATCGAGTAACTTAATAAGAATTTCAGTACTTAATCCGCACTCGCGAACATGTTCGGCGCCAAGCCATGCTTCTGGATTTTCGGCGATTGCATCTTTCAAATATTTTCCATCATTTAACTTTGAAAGCCCCTGAGTTTTCTCTCCAAAACGAGTAGTGACAGATGCAATCCATTCCTCTGGACGCTTCGGGCCGCCAGGACCATTACGTAACGCACCGATTCGCGTTCCTCCACGATAAAAATGATCGAATTGATTTGAAGGAAGTTTTGAAGGCATAGGCGAATTCTGGGTCATGGTTCTAGACTACTTGAATGAGCGGAGAAATAGCAGTCATCGGTAGCACGATGATGGACCTCACAGTTTATGCAGATGTATTACCTGCACCCGGTGAAACTCGATTCGGTAACGCCTTTACAACCGGCTTTGGCGGTAAAGGCGCCAATCAAGCTGTGATGGCGGCTCGCACGGGAGCAAAAGTTTCGATGATTACAGGACTTGGCAATGATGACTTTGGTGATGCCTGCATGAAGAATTTTGCTGAAAATAAAATGAGTACAGATTCCGTGAAGAGATTTGATACTCATACGGGAGTTGCACATATTTGGGTTGACGGTGAAGGACAAAATCGTATTTCAATTGTTCCTGGTGCAAATTTTAAATTAACTCCAGAGATAGCAATTGAAGAAGTTAAGAAACTTAAAGGTGTATCGGTTTTAATTGGTCAATGCGAAATACCGCAAGAAGTAACACTCGCTGCCTTTAAGACCGCAAAAGAGCTAGGAATAACAACAATTCTCAATCCAGCTCCCTATCAACGGCTATCTGACGAACTTCTTAAGGCCACAGATTGGCTTATCCCAAACGAAATCGAGTATGAAGAGATTGGTAATGCCAAGATTTATGGACGATTGCTAATAACTCTCGGCGGAGATGGAGCAGAACTTCATAAGGCAGATGGCAGCAAAGTTCGCTTTGAAACTCAGAAAGTAACTGCAATAGATACGACTGGTGCCGGGGATTGCTTTATCGGCTCATTTGCTGCAGCAATTGCTGGCGGAGCCAGTGAAGAGGCTGCTGTGAAATTTGGAATGTCATGTGCGACAAAGAGTGTTACAAAGAAAGGCGCTCAATCTTCTTATCCAACTAAGGATGAGATTGATTTTAGCCTTGTCGCAAAATAACGCTGCTGTACGGAACTGCGTCACCAGTATGAATAATTCCTAAAGTCTGTCCGACCTTTATTTTGAATTCTTCATGTGGGATTACTGTCGTGTCTAGTCCTTTGTGATGCTTTTTATATTCGGCAACAATCTTGGCATCGACCTTCGCTTCGAATTCTGCTGCAAGATAAATCCCTGTTGGATCTACATGAGGCAGGATCGCATCTAATACCTGCGGAATAGTTGGCAGACCCATCACGACGCCAAGTTCGATAGTTTCAACGTTGGGGTATGTAGGAAATGGGCCATCAACAATTGCGATGGAATTTACATGTCGAAAACGAGCCAGCAAAGAAGCAAGCTGACCATTAATTATTCCGCCTTGAATCATGAAAATATAATTCCTTATTTATGAACGAAGCGCCATAGCAAGTTCGCGGAAATCTTCTACAAGTACATCAATTTCACGTTGACCATGGGCAAGACTGATGAGCCACTGTTCATCAAGTCCTGGAGGGGTAATAATTCCGCGGTTAAGTGACCAAAGCCAAGAAAGCTCGGCAATTTCAAAATTTGTCGCCTTATAGTCGCGGTAATTTCGAACTGGAGTTGTTGACCAAGTAATACAACCCTTTACGCCAAATCCAACTGTGTGCGCAGGTAATTCATATTCCTTGATAATTTCGCTAATACGATCTAGTGCTTGCTGATTAAAAGCCTCGGCTGTTTCAAGTGCTTCGGTTGTGCAAACTTTATCCACGGCTCGAACACCAGCCATTGCAAGCGGGTTACCGTTAAAAGTTCCGAAGTGAGCCATCTTTCCATTTGTAATGAAATCCATGTACTTCTTCTTGCCACCAAAAGCAGCAAGAGTTAATCCGCCACCGATTGATTTAGCGAGTGTTAAAAGATCTGGTTGTACACCAAGTCTTTGTGCGGCGCCTCGAGCGCCAGCGGTTAGACCAGTCTTTACTTCGTCAAAGATAAGAACAATTCCGTATTGGTCGCAGAGTTCACGCACGCGCTCCAAGTAACCCTCATCTGGCAGAACGATTGCAAGATTTTCGAGAACTGGCTCGACTATGAAGCAAGCGATCTTCTTACCATTCTTCTTAAACATGCGCTCTAATGCATCTGCATTGTTAAAAGGCACGACGTAAATATCTCCGGGTACAAGATTTGAATCAATTACAGCATTTGGCTTATCGGGATTGCCGACCTTATCTAGTGAAGGCTTGCTCGAAACAACAAATGGATCGTAGCTGCCGTGGTAGCCACCCTCGATTTTTACAATTCCAAGTTTGCCTGTAGCTGCGCGAGCAACGCGAACTGCGTACATCGTTGATTCGGTTCCAGAGTTTGTAAACCGCACCTGGTCTATTGCAAATCGCTTACAGATGCGTTCTGCTGCATCAGTGGAGATTGGCGACGGTGTAACAAAGAGCATTCCAGTCTTAAGGGATTCTTGAATCTCTTCTACGACAACAGGATTTAAATGGCCAACAAGCATCGCTCCAAAGCCCATAGAAAGGTCTAGAAGTTCGCGCCCGTCGACGTCCGTCATCCAAGCGCCCTTAGCGGAGGTGATTGATATTGGGTATGGATCCCAATGTTGAAAACTAGATGTAACTCCAAGTGGAAGAGAATTAAATGAACGAGCGCTCTCAGCCTCAGATTTCTTAGTGTTTTTTGTAAAGCGGTCCCATTCTGCTGCTAGAAGTGAAGCAACTTTTTCAGATAAGACAGGCTTTGAATTTTCAGGAACAAATCTAAAAGTTTGAGGATGGTGCTTTTTTAAGTTCATTGTGCGTTAAGTATCTCTAATGTTAAAAAAACTTGCAAGTTTATTTACATTTACGCGGGAAAAACACGTATAACGAATTGTAGTAAACTTTATAAACCATGGATAAACCTACAATAATTCTTGCAACAAGTAACGGTGTCGGTATGGGACACCTAGCTCGTGCAACTGCAATTGCACTTGAGCTAAGAGAAGTTGCAAATCCAATAATTGTTTCAATGGCCGGGGGTATTGCTGAAATACCGGAATTTTCTGGAATACGTTGTGAATATATTCCAGGTCGCGACCGCGGTTGGATGAAGAGAAGTAAATGGGATGCATATCTACGAGATCGACTAGTTGCTTTAGTAAACGAAACAAATGCAAGTGCACTTTCTTTTGACGGCGTAGTTCCTTACCCAGGTGTCATCGCGACAAAATTAAAGAACCCTAATTTGAATCTTGTATGGATTCGCCGTGGGTTGTGGCGCAAGAATCCACTTCGCTTTGGTCTGCCACTTCAATCAAAGATGATGGATTTCGTCATCGAACCTGGAGATTTTGCCTCTGCTTACGACAGCGGTCCTACATCAGTTCAGAGCGATGCTCTTCATATCGCTCCTGTATCTCTGTACAACAGCGCATTTGCCTACAAGCGCGAAGATGCGATGAAAACTATTGGCCTAGATCCAAAGCGCCCAGCAGTCTTAGTTCAGCTTGGCACAGGAGAAAATGATGCCAATGAAAAAATGCGGGCGGCGCTTACTGGTCTTATCGGTTGGAAAGATTTACAGATCGTTTTGACTAAGGAGCCAAAAGATAAGAATGGGAAATCTTTAGTACCTGATGGGCTTGAAGTAAAAGTGGTTAGGTATTTCCCTCTTGCTAATGTTTTAAAGGCCTTTGACGCAGCGATTTGTGCAACTGGTTATAACGGCGTGCATGAACTTTTACCAGCGCAGATTCCAACGGTATTGGTTTCGAATATCAGAGGAACTGACGACCAGGAAGCGCGCGCAAAATGGTGTAACGATTTTGGTTTTGCAATTCGCGCCGATCAGGCCAATTTATCTGTCATCACTGAAAAAGTGCGCCAGCTTCAAAATGAAGAAACACGGAAACGTCTTACAGAGAAATGTATTGAGCTGCCTTTTACATCAGGGGCAAAAGAGGCTGCAGATATTCTTTATAAAATCGCAATGGGAACTAAATCTTCAGAGAGCGCTCCATATTTACTTCGGCAATTTGTTTACACACTTCTTAGATATTCAGGGCTTGGATATCGCAAGCTTCGCCCGCATAAGAATTTTAGAGTTGTTACAGAGAGTATTCCTGTCTGGAGTCAAGCCACAGGAGTTGAAGAGCTAAGAGAAAATATTCGCGGTGATGTTCGATTCGAACACATCATTTACGGAGCTTCAGATACTTATATAGATCGACGAAAGAAAATAGCTAAGAAAGCTTATTAATCTTCCAATAGATGCTCTAGTTTGCGCTTTAAATAAAGTACAACCGCAACTACAAGAGCCAAGAAAACTATTGCCCAATAACGCAGGTATTTTTCTAACGTTGCAAGCGAATTAGCAAATTCATATCCTAAAAAGACCACTATTGTTGTAAAGACAATGCCTCCAGCAGCGTTCCACTTAAGAAATGTTCGATATGGAACTCTATTCATTCCGGCCAGTGCTGGAACAAGTGCGCGAAGAAGAGCTTGTGCACGACCAAAGAAGATTGCTCCGCCGTGATAACGATCAAATATGTGTTGGGCTAACTTCCATCTCTTTTCACCAACGAATCTTCCGAAAGCATTCTCTTTAATTCGAGGTCCCAGATGTTTTCCTATTTCATAACCCACAGAGTCGCCTGCAATAGCACCAACAATTGCAAAGCCTAGAAAGACCCAAACGTTCCACACTCCGGCATGAGCAAGAACGCCACCGATAAGCAGTGAAGTTTCACCAGGAAGGACAAAACCTACAAAAGCCGCCGCCTCTGCAAAGGCTAAAAGAATGAGCAGAGCGAAAAGTGGGATTTGTAAATTATTTGCAACAAGAGTGTCTGCTGTTTGATGAATCCACTCTGAAATCGACATGCGCTAAGAGTATATGAGAGTTAAATCTGCTTCTTAAAATCTAGAACGAATTTCCCAAAGATCAGCGAAGACTGGGTTAAAGAGCGTGGAAGCTAGATATTTAGTACCGCTTGATCCACCAGTTCCACTTTTCTGACCAATTGTGCGTTCAACCATTTTTACATGGCGGTAACGCCATTCTTGAATTCCTTCGTCAATATCAACTAGTCGTTCGCACACCATTGCAGATTCTGGGTCATTTTGATGAACGATAAGTAGTACATCTTGTACTTCAACGTTTGGAGTGTAAGCAATTGACTTATCCCGCTGCATAACAGAGGCAGGCATCATATGTCCGCGTTTTTCAAGATAGACCAGAGCTGAATCCCAAATCGAATTTCCTTTACAAATCTCCGCGATTTCTTGCTGAACATCTAGGGGTAGATGGCCAGCCATTTTTTCATCACGTCGACCGAGAATTGCTTCAACTTTTCTAAATTGTGCAGATTGAAATCCACTTGATGAAGCCAAATATCCGCGGAATGCATTGAATTGGAGAGGAGTCATTGTTTCGAGAATGTCTACTTGGGTAACGCAAACTTTCATAATGGTACGAATTCGCCCTAATAGTGCCAGCGATCGATGTGTATCGCCTGCCTCTAGCGCGCGCGATGCCTCTTGAAATTCATGAATAAGTTGTTTAAACCAGAGTTCATAAGTTTGGTGAATGATGATGAAAAGCATTTCATCATGTTCGGGCCCCTCAGATAGAGGACGCTGTAACTTTAATAGCTCATCAACTGCAAGGTATGAGGTGTACGAAAGTGCTGAATCGAAATTATTTTCGCTCATGTAACTCGTGAATCCGATCCTTCAATAGTTAGATGTTTTCCTGAAGCCACAAGGTCGCGTATTCGCTGGAAACCATCCCATACCTCTACATATGAAGTTGGTAGGGGCGCAATTGCTAAGCGGATTGAATTAGGAGTTCTGTAATCTGGAATTACATTTGCAAATTTGCGAAGTGCAACACAAATTTTTGCTGCCTCTGGATGACCCAGTGAAATATGCCCACCGCGTTCATTTGGATCTCGTGAAGTAAGGAGCGTGAAGCCTAAATCAACGAGCCATTCGTCATAAAGCTTGATCATCATTTCAGTACCGATCGCTGCTTTTTCTGCGATTCGATGAATCCCTGCTTCTTCAATCATCGTAAATGCGCTTTTAATGCAACGCAGTCCAATTAGTGAAGGGCTTGCTATTTGAAAACCGCGTATGCCAGGTGCCCGCTCAAATACGGGGCCCATTCCAAATTGATCATCTTGAGAGAACCATCCTTGAATAGGAACCTGTAACTCGGCCTGCACTTTCTTATTTACATATAGCCAGGCAGGTGAACCTGGGCCAGAGTTTCCATATTTATATGTACAGCCAACTGCAATGTCGACGCCGTTTGCATCAAAGTTCATTTCGATTGCACCAACTGCGTGGCTTGCATCCCAAAGTAAGAAAGCACCGTAGTTACGAACTAAATCAGTGAGTTCCTTAATATTGTTGCGCGCACCTGATCGGTATTGAATTACTTCAAGAGTTACAAGTGCGAC
>CAFBLW010000035.1_pt1 | contig 9218 bp, 8 predicted proteins | sample 7268291 | NCBI WGS metagenome assembly CAFBLW01 (sample SAMEA6814045, study PRJEB35770) | uncultured Candidatus Planktophila sp. | biome: Freshwater; feature: Freshwater reservoir; material: water | place: Czech Republic | collected 2017-05-23 | depth 30m m
AATATCGATACAGATACTCAATACGCATTTACTCGTCCAGTTGTTGACCACATTTTTAAGAACTACGACGGTGTGTTAAAGATTGATGGCGAAGTTGGAAATAAGAAGGCTTACGACCCACGTGCGTGGGGCAAGCTTGCAGAAGCAGGTATGGCAGCACGCGTTGCACATGCTTGCGAAGATCTTCGCTCTACAGGTACATCAATCAAAAAGTAACTAACTACTACTCGTCGGAGAGGCTTTATCCATGCCAGCGTTAGTTTTGCTCGGAGCACAATGGGGCGACGAAGGCAAGGGTAAAGCAACCGACATCCTTGGTGATCGCGTTGACTATGTCGTTCGTTATCAAGGTGGAAACAATGCCGGTCACACAGTTGTTATTGGTGATCAGAAGTATGCACTTCACCTACTTCCATCTGGAATTTTGAGTCCAAATGTAATTCCAGTAATCGGTAACGGCGTTGTTATTGATCCAGGTGTATTGCTTGAAGAAATTAAGGGTTTAACAGAACGCGGAATCGATTGTTCTCGTTTGGTTATTTCAACAAATGCGCATTTGATTACTCCATATCACCGCACTATCGACAAAGTTTCAGAACGCTTCCTCGGAAAATCTAAGATCGGAACAACAGGTCGTGGAATTGGTCCTGCATATGCCGACAAGATCAACCGCATCGGTATTCGCGTACAAGATTTATTTGATGAATCAATTCTTCGCCAGAAAATCGAAGGCGCTCTTCGCGATAAAAACCAAGTACTCATCAAGGTTTTCAATCGCAAAAATATTGAAGTAGATGAAGTTCTCACTGAATATCTGCACTATGCAGAAGTTCTTCGTCCTTATGTAGCTGACACTGTTCTGCTACTCGATCAGGCACTCAAAGCTGGAAAGCGCGTGCTTCTTGAAGGATCACAAGGAACTCTTCTCGATGTTGATCACGGTACTTATCCATTCGTAACTTCTTCAAATCCGACTGCCGGCGGAGCTTGTACTGGTTCAGGAATTGGACCAACACAAATCGATCGTGTGATTGGAATTGTTAAGGCGTACACAACGCGCGTTGGTTCAGGTCCATTTCCCACAGAACTCTTTGATGAAGATGGTGAAAAGCTTCGCACGATTGGCGGCGAAATTGGCGTGACTACTGGTCGTGCACGCCGTTGCGGTTGGTATGACGCGCCAATTGCCAGATACGCGGTGCGTGTAAATGGACTTACAGACTTCTTCTTAACAAAGCTAGACGTACTTACTGGTTGGAAAGAAATTCCAGTGTGCGTGGCTTATGAAGTAGATGGCAAGAGAGTTGAAGAACTTCCTGCTTCACAATCAGATTTCCACCATGCAAAACCTATTTATGAATATTTACCTGGCTGGACTGAAGATATTTCAAAGGCGAGAAAAATAAGCGATCTCCCCAAGAATGCTCAGGCCTACATCGCGTTCTTAGAGAAAATATCTGGTGCGCCGATGAGTGCAATCGGCGTTGGGCCAGGTCGCGACGAAACAATCGTCGTAAAGGATTTCATCTAAGTTATGAAAATCCTCCTAGTCGGTAGCGGTGGTCGTGAACACGCACTCGCACTAGGACTCAAAGCAGATCCAAAGTGTTCTGAACTCCATTGCGCACCTGGCAATCCTGGAATCGCATCTCTTGCAAAACTTCACAACATTGCTGTGACTGATAATGATGGACTTTTAAATTTAGCTAAAGAAATTGGCGCAGATTTAGTTGTTATTGGGCCAGAAGCGCCACTTGTAAATGGTTTAGCTGATGTTCTTCGCGCAGCTGGTATTGCGACCTTTGGTCCTTCAAAGGCGGCTGCGCAACTGGAAGGATCAAAAGATTTTGCAAAAGGCGTTATGCGTGATGCGGGTGTACCGACTTCGCATAGCTTTACATGCACAACAAAAGAAGAAATTGAAAAAGCGCTAGATTCTTTTGGCGCACCATATGTTGTAAAAGATGATGGATTAGCCGCAGGTAAAGGCGTTGTTGTTACCAATGATCGTGCTGCAGCCCTTGCACACGGGCTTTCATGTTCAAGAGTTGTTATTGAAGAATTTTTAGACGGACCAGAAATTTCACTCTTTGGAATCTCAGATGGGCGAAACATTTTGCCTATGCAGCCTGCGCAAGATTTTAAGCGCGCCTTCGATGGAGATGAAGGACCAAATACTGGCGGTATGGGCGCATATTCACCACTTCCTTGGGCGCCAGATGACATCGTTGATGAAACATATGAAAAAGTTTTAGCACCGATGATTGCCGAAATGGCAGCCCGCGGCACTCCATTTATTGGATTGCTCTACGCCGGTCTTGCACTTACAAATAGCGGAATAAAAGTCATCGAATTCAATGCGCGCTTTGGCGATCCAGAAACTGAAGTATTAATTCCGCGACTTGTTACGCCGCTCGCTCAACTCTTATACAAAGCAGCTACAGATTCACTCGATGATGTCGCTTTGCAATGGTCTGATGAAAGCGCGGTCACAGTTGTTCTTGCATCGGAGGGTTATCCAGATTCACCCAAGACCAATGGCGCAATTTCAAAAATTCCTACAATCGATAAGACTCAAATTTTCCATGCAGGAACAAAGGCTGGAGAAAACGGACTTCTCTCAAGCGGGGGTCGAGTGATGGCGGTAACTGGTACAGGCAAGGATCTAACGGAAGCTCGGGATTGCGCTTACCGAGCAATCTCACAGATTGAACTCGAAGGATCTTTCTACCGTAGCGATATCGCACTCAATGCGTCGGTCGCCGAGAAGGGGAATTAAATGAGAGAGAATGCACCAGTGAGCGTATTAGCTGATCGTTATGCATCGGATGCGATGCGCAAGATCTTTGCGCCGGAAGAGAAAATAATTGCAGAGCGCAAACTTTGGCTTGCTGTTGCTTGTGCGCAATCAAAACTCGGACATTCAATTTCAGATTCTGTTATTGCAGATTACGAGAAGGTCATAAATAAAGTCGATCTAGCATCAATTGACGCACGCGAGAAGAAGACACGTCACGACGTAAAGGCACGAATTGAAGAGTTCAATGCGCTCGCTGGCCATGAAGCAATACATGCAGGAATGACGAGTCGCGATCTGACTGAAAATATCGAAGCTCTACAAATAAAGAGTGGGCTTGAGGTAGTCCATAACAAAGTTGTTGCACTCCTTGCCGCTCTGGGAAATAAAGCCGTTCAATATGCAGATCAGCCAATTGCTGGACGTTCGCACAATGTTCCAGCGCAGATCACAACACTTGGAAAACGATTTGCCTCAGCTGCTGAGGAACTTCTCTTTGCTTACGAGCGCCTGACCGCTTTGCAAGAGCGATATCCAATGCGCGGTATCAAGGGGCCAGTTGGAACATCCCAAGACTCCATTGACTTGCTTGGATCACCGGATGCACATCAAAAACTAGAGAAAGCGATTGCATCCGCACTTGGTTTTAACCATGTTCTAGATTCAACAGGCCAGGTTTATCCACGATCTTTTGATTACGACGTCGTCACAACGCTTGTACAGCTTGCATCTTCTCCATCATCCCTAGCCACATCTATTCGTTTGATGGCCGGTGCAGAGCTTGTCACTGAAGGTTTTAAGGCAGGCCAAGTTGGTTCGTCGGCAATGCCTCACAAGATGAATACACGATCATGTGAGCGCGTAAATGGTTTGAGCGTTATTTTGCGCGGCTATTCATCAATGGTTTCAGAGCTCGCTGGGGACCAATGGAATGAAGGTGATGTCTCTTGCAGCGTTGTTCGTCGTGTGGCGATGCCGGATGCGTTTTATGCAATCGATGGTTTGCTCGAAACAATGCTCACTGTAATTTCAGAATTTGGTGCATTCCCTGCGGTTATTTCTGCCGAACTTGAAAGATATTTACCCTTCCTTGCAACTACAAAGATTTTGATGGCATCCGTAAAAGCGGGTGTAGGTCGCGAAGTTGCACATGAAGTTATTAAAGAACATGCGGTTAAGGCAGCGCTCTTGATGCGCGAGGGAAAAGCGAACACACTTCTTGATTCACTTGCCGATGATTCACGCATTCCACTAGATCGCGCGGCGCTAAGTGCACTCATAAAAGACCCAATTGAATTTACTGGCGATGCTCGCCAACAAATAGCTCGAGTTGTTAATCGCATAGAGGCGATTACTTCCGCGCACCCTGCCGCAGCGCAGTACAAGCCCGGCTCTATTAGGTGAGCGGCTTCGGCACAGCTGGCCCACCGCCAGCGCCTTCAATAAATGGGTGGAAACATTTGCGCACCGGAAAAGTGCGAGATCTGTATACAAATGACTCAGGGGAAATTCTTCTCGTTGCTTCCGATCGGTTATCAGCATTTGATTGGGTACTTCCAACAACGATTCCAAATAAAGGCGCGATACTTACTCAACTTTCTCTCTTTTGGTTCGAACTTCTTGAAGATATTGCTCCTAATCACATTGTTAGTGAAGATGTACCGAAGGAAGTTGCAGATCGCGCAGTAATTGTTAAACCTCTTGAAATGTTTGCAATCGAGTGTGTAGCACGCGGATATCTCACCGGGAGTGGATGGAGTGAGTATCAAAAGAATCAAAAGGTTTGTGGGAATTTACTTCCTGCTGGTTTATTAGATGGCTCAAAACTTCCTGCAAATATCTTTACGCCAGCAACTAAAGCTGAAATTGGCGATCACGATATAAATATTGATTTTGGTTCAGCAGCAAACATTGTTGGAAATGAAAAGGCAGAAGAGTTAAAAGAGCTCACTCTCAAACTTTATGAAGTAGCAGCCGATTTCGCCCAGTCACGTGGAATTATTTTGGCTGATACAAAATTTGAATTCGGAACAGATAAAAATGGTGAAATTCTGCTCGCAGACGAAGCACTCACCCCGGATTCTTCAAGGTTTTGGGAAGCCAGCACATGGAATCCGGGAGTAGTACAAGCCTCATTTGATAAGCAATTTGTACGAGATTACTTAACAACCAGCGGTTGGGATAAAAAGAGCCCGCCACCAGAATTGCCTGCAGAAATCGTTGATAAAACAGCAGCGCGATATGAAGAAGCGTTCTACAGAATAACCGGCAGCAAGTTCTAGGCAATGGGAGCAATTAAATGGGAAAAATAGTTGTAGAAGTAATGTTGAAGCCAGAGATTCTTGATCCTCAAGGAACAGCTGTTTCTGCTGCGCTACCAAGACTTGGATTCAATTTTGCAAAGAGCGTTCGTCAAGGAAAGCGATTTGAAATAGAGGTAGAAGGAGAACCAACTCCGGCACAACTTGCAGAAGTTGAGAAAGCTGCTGAAAAACTTCTTGCAAATCCAGTAATCGAAACTTACGTAGTAAAGGCAGAAAAGTAATGAAAGTTGGCGTCGTAACTTTTCCCGGCACTCTCGATGATCGAGATGCTGCTCGCGCGGTTGGCGCGGCAGGAGCATCAGCGATTTCGCTCTGGCATGGGGACGCTGATTTAAAGGGCGTAGATGCAGTTGTACTGCCTGGTGGTTTTTCCTATGGGGATTACTTACGTTGCGGTGCAATCTCCCGTTTTGCACCTGTAATGGAAAAGATTATTGATGCAGCTAATGGAGGTATGCCGGTTCTTGGAATTTGTAATGGTTTCCAAGTTTTGTGTGAAGCTCATCTTCTGCCTGGTGCGCTCACGCGCAATCACGCACTTCATTTTCTCTGCCGTGATCAAAAGCTAACTATTGAAAATACCTCAACGGCATGGACATCTTCTTTTTCACAAGGCCAAGAAATTGTTATTCCGCTAAAAAATGGCGAAGGTTCATTCCAGTGCGATGATCAAACTCTTAGCGCACTTGAATCTGAAGGAAGAATTGTTGCTCGCTACCTTGGCGAAGATCCAAATGGTTCTCGTAATTTAATTGCGGGAATCACAAACGAACGCGGAAATGTTGTGGGACTCATGCCGCACCCAGAGCATGCAATTAATGTTTTAACTGGACCTAGCGCTGATGGACTTGGATTCTTTACATCTGTCTTGAAGGCGATGGTGAAGTAATGGCTCTCGATACGGTGGCAAGTGCTAAAAGTAACCCCGATATTTCCCAGCCATTTGCTGAGCTTGGGCTAAAGCCTGATGAATATGCGCGTATAAAAGAAATTCTTGGTCGCAGACCAACTTCGTCAGAGTTAGCGATGTATTCCGTTATGTGGTCTGAACATTGCTCATATAAATCTTCAAAAGTTCATCTCAAACAATTCGGTGATAAAGCTGTAAAAACTGATGCACTCCTTGTTGGTATTGGTGAAAATGCTGGCGTTGTCGATGTTGGTCAGGGTTATGCCGTCACTTTCAAAATCGAGTCTCACAACCACCCATCATTTGTTGAGCCATACCAAGGAGCAGCAACCGGAGTAGGCGGAATCGTCCGCGATATTTTGACAATGGGTGCACGACCAATTGCAGTAATGGATCCACTTCGCTTTGGTCCAGCAGATGCGCCAGATACTCGTCGTGTGTTACCGGGAATCATTGCCGGTGTTGGTGGTTACGGAAACTGCTTAGGTTTGCCAAATATTGGCGGCGAAGTCGTTTTTGATGAAACTTATTTAGGTAATCCACTTGTTAACGCACTCTGTATTGGCGTAATGAAACATAGTGATATCAAATTAGCCAAAGCAGCAGGAGCGGGAAACTTAGTTGTTCTTTATGGTGCAAAAACTGGTGGAGATGGAATTGGTGGAGTATCAGTTCTTGCATCTGAAACTTTTGAATCAACTGGACCTGCAAAACGTCCTGCAGTTCAAGTAGGAGACCCATTTGTAGAAAAGGTTTTAATCGAGTGTTCGCTTGAAATCTTCGCAGAAGATCTTGTTGTTGGTATTCAAGATCTTGGTGGTGCTGGACTTTCTTGCGCAACGAGCGAACTTGCTTCCGGCGGAAGTGGTGGAATGAAAGTCGAACTTGATCGAGTTCCCCTACGTGATGCGACTCTTTCACCTGAAGAAATTCTGATGTCTGAATCTCAAGAGCGCATGTGCGCAATTGTGGAGCCAAGCAAAATTAACCGCTTCTTAGAAATTTGTAAGAAGTGGGATGTAACAGTCACAGTCATTGGTGAAGTAACAGATGGTGACCGACTCGAAATTACATGGCATGGCGATCTCATTGTTGATGTACCACCTCGCACTGTTGCACACGAAGGTCCTGTCTATAACCGACCACTAGCAAAGCCAGATTATGTTGATCGCGTAAATGCAGAAGTCATCACGGTAAAACTTCCTGAAAGTGCAGAAGAAATTAAGGCAGCAGTATTAAAACTTGCAGCCGCTCCAAATCTTGCAGATAAATCATGGGTTACAGATCAATATGATCGCTATGTACAAGGAAACACAATTCAATCTCAGCCTGATGACTCGGGAATGGTGCGCATTGATGAGAAAACTCATCTTGGCGTTGCAGTTGCAACGGATGCAAATGCCAACTGGTCTTATTTGAATCCCTACGAGGGCGCAAAACTGGCACTCGCAGAAGCTGCACGAAACATCGCAACGGCAGGAGCAAAACCACTAGCTGTAACAAATTGCCTTAACTTCGGTTCGCCAGAAGATCCAGGAGTGATGTGGCAATTTGCAGAGTCTGTACGCGGACTTGCAGATGGATGTTTGGAGATGGGACTTCCTGTAACTGGTGGCAATGTTTCCTTCTATAACCAAACTGGAAGTGTTGCAATTCTTCCAACTCCTGTCATTGGAGTTTTGGGTGTTATCGATGATGTGCGCACTCGTACGCCGATGAGTTTTGATCGTGCTGGGCTAGAACTTTATTTGCTTGGTGAAACTCAGAATGATATTGCCGGAAGCGAATGGGCATATCTTCATGGACAACGAGGCGGCAAAGCACCGATTGCAGATCTCAAACGCGAAATGCGTCTCATAGATTTATTGGTTACCGGCAATAAAGAAAAATTATTTGTTGCAGCACACGACTTAAGCCAAGGCGGGTTAAGTGCCACTCTTACAGAGATGGTTTTGCGCCATGGTATTGGAGCCGAAGTAACGCTAGAAAACGTAGGCCAAACTCTTATCAGCGAATCACCAGGAAGAGTTGTCGTAGCAATTGATCCTGCAAAGTCCAACGCGCTAAAAGATTTAGCTGCAAAAGAAAATATTGTGATGACAAAGATTGGCAACACCGGGGGAGATTCACTCATCGTCAACGGTGCAAAGATCGCGCTTTCCGAACTTCGAAAAGCTCACACCGAAACATTCCCGAAGTTATTTGGATAGAAAAATGAGAGACCCCGAGATTATGAACGAAGTTAAAAATTCGCTTGCAGCACTTGCTGCAAAATCTCCTGGTCGCGCCATTGAAGTTCGTGTTCCACCGTATGCAGCCATTCAATGTGGTGAAGGCCCAACTCACACTCGTGGGACACCACCGAATGTCATAGAGATGGATGCAGCGACTTGGTTATCACTTGCCAGCGGCGAAACTTCTTGGGCTGATGCAATGGCAACCGGTGCAATTAGCGCATCAGGAGTGCGCGCTGATCTTTCAGAACTTCTACCGCTTAGGATGGCGCCATGAATCGCCGCCCTGATGGTTTGTTAAACCATAATCTTTTGGAGGATGACAAAGGACCTCAAGATGCGTGCGGCGTATTTGGAGTTTGGGCGCCAGATGAAGAAGTTGCCAAGTTAACTTTTTACGGCCTTTATGCACTTCAACATCGCGGCCAGGAATCTGCTGGAATAGCAACCAGTGATGGAGAGAGAATCCTTATCTTTAAAGATATGGGTCTTGTATCGCAAGTATTTACGGAATCCGATTTGGCTGTACTTACTGGAAATCTGGCAATCGGTCATTGCCGATACAGCACAACTGGTTCGAGCACGTGGGTTAATGCGCAACCAACTCTGCGACCAACTCAATACGGAACTCTTGCTCTTGCACATAATGGAAACCTCACCAATACCGGCGACTTAGCCGAGATGGTGCAAAAGCTTGAGAAAACAGCGCCAAATGAGCGCGGTGCGACAACTGATACAGAAATCATGACTGCACTTATCGGTTTGCAAGATGAGAAGAACGTTGAAGCAAGTGCGCTTGCGGTACTTCCAAAACTTGAAGGCGCTTTTTCGCTGGTATTTATGGATGAACATACTTTGTATGCCGCACGCGATCGTCATGGCGTGCGCCCGCTAGTGATTGGAAAGCTTGAACGCGGCTGGGTCGTTGCATCCGAAACTGCAGCGCTGGATAT
>CAFBLW010000036.1_pt1 | contig 9161 bp, 6 predicted proteins | sample 7268291 | NCBI WGS metagenome assembly CAFBLW01 (sample SAMEA6814045, study PRJEB35770) | uncultured Candidatus Planktophila sp. | biome: Freshwater; feature: Freshwater reservoir; material: water | place: Czech Republic | collected 2017-05-23 | depth 30m m
GACCATGGACGCCGTTGCACGCGGTCGCGAACGCCTTGATGGCGCTGGCGATAAAGATATTTTGTCCCAACTAGCTGACGATTAAATATTTAAGATGGCCAACATCTTTGAATTTAATACCCACGAACTTCCTCGTAGAGCGGGGGAGATGAAGGAATATCAACTCGATATAACTTTGGATGAAGATATGGGCGTGCCGCTAATCAGTGTGCCTGCAGGGGATCTCATTGAGGTCGACGCAAGGCTTGAATCAGTAACAGAGGGAATTCTTTTAAGCGCAGATATCTATGCAATTGCCAAAGGCGAGTGCATCCGGTGTCTGGATCCTGTCGAAATTGTCATTGATCGCAAAATTCAAGATTTATATAGATACGAACCAAGTAGCGATACACGTAAAGAAAAGAAGAGCCAAAAGAAGCCAAGAAAAAATGAGGAAGAAGATGTCGATCTTGAGTCTGATGATGAACTCTGGATGGACGGAAACATCATGAACCTTGAGACGCCCATACGAGATGCAATTGTTTTAGATTTACCAGTTAATCCGCTCTGTTCAAAAGAGTGCCAAGGCTTATGCCCTGATTGTGGAGAAAAGTGGGCATCTCTAGGAGAAGGCCACGTCCATGAGGCGATAGATGCCAGATGGGCCGGCCTTTCTGGCTTGGATTTTAAGAATTCGGATGAATAGGGAATACTTACCCCTCTAGCAAAACCAAGTTTTTTCGAGAAAAAGGACGATTACCGTGCCAGTACCAAAGCGAAAGATGTCTCGTTCAAAGACTCGTTCACGTCGAAGCATGTGGAAGACAACAGCGGCAGCAACATCTGCATGCCCACAATGTCAGCAACCAAAGTTGCAGCACACTGCTTGCCCAACATGCGGCACATATAACCGCCGTCAGGTTCTTGACGTCTAAAGATTTCACTGAACTAACAAAGCAGTTAGGCGTATCAGTAAAGCCGGAACTGCTCGAGTTAGCTTTCACCCATCGTTCTTTTGCTTACGAAAATGAAACAAAAGAGACTAACGAACGCCTTGAGTTTTTGGGGGATTCTGTTCTAGGTCTAATCGTTACTGAAGAGCTCTACCTTCGATATCCAGATTTGGATGAATCAAGACTTTCACCACTTCGTTCAGGGATTGTAAATATGCGCGCGCTCGCAGACATTGCGCGCACCCTAGGGCTCGGTCAATACATATTGCTTGGCAAGGGCGAAGAAGTAACAAATGGGCGTGATAAAAATTCGCTTCTAGCTGATGCTCTAGAGGCACTTATCGGTGCTATTTACTTAGATTGCGGATTTGAAAAAGCAACAGCTTCAGTTCGTGCACTCATTAGAGACACTCTTGAAAGCGCTATGGCTAAGGGCGCCGGACTTGACGGCAAAACTGCGCTGCAAGAATTGGTTGCAACTCTTGGTCGCGGAAATCTTGAATATCAGATCACAGAGAGTGGACCAGACCACGATAAAAATTTCGTTGCTGTTGCAACTGTCGGTGGGCAATCAATTGCAGAAGGCAGTGGCAAGAGCAAACGCGAAGCAGAGCAGTCAGCAGCACGCACTGCATACGAAGTCTTAACAACCCTCAAGTAGTACTTGAGTAGCGTCCTGCACCGTACGAAGGCCTACATTCGGTAGGTTTACACCGTGTATTTGAAGAGTCTGACGCTTAAGGGATTTAAGTCCTTCGCTTCAGCGACGACTCTTAGACTCGAACCAGGTATTACCTGCGTTGTTGGACCAAATGGTTCCGGTAAATCAAATGTTGTTGATGCCCTGACTTGGGTTATGGGTGAACAAGGTGCGAAATCACTTCGCGGCGGCAAGATGGAAGATGTCATCTTTGCCGGAACAAGTGGCCGTGCACCCCTTGGTCGCGCAGAAGTTGCACTCACCATTGATAACTCTGATGGCGCCCTTCCGATTGATTACACAGAAGTAACCATTTCGCGCATTCTTTTTCGCAACGGACAGAGTGAATATCAAATTAATGGTGAAGCTTCTCGTCTTTTAGATATTCAAGAACTCTTATCGGACTCCGGTATTGGTCGCGAAATGCACGTCATTGTTGGCCAAGGTCAACTCGATGCAATTTTGATGGCAACACCGGAAGAGCGTCGAGGATTTATTGAAGAAGCAGCCGGCGTATTGAAACACCGTAAGCGCAAAGAGAAAGCGATTCGTAAACTCGATTCGATGCAGGCAAATCTTGCTCGCGTTCAAGATCTCACCGTTGAACTTCGCAGACAACTTCGTCCACTTGGAAAACAAGCTGAAGTAGCGAAAAAGGCAGCAACTATTCAGGCGGATTTGCGCGATGCAAAACTTAGATTGCTTGCTGACGACTACATAACACTTTCGAAGACTCTCGAAGCCGAAGTCGCAGATGAAACAGTTCTGCGCGAGCGTCGATCACAAGTTGAATCTGAACTTGATTCTGTTCGCATGCGTGAAGAAGCACTCGATGCGCAAGCTGCATTTGAAAGTCCGTTACTCATCGCAGCGCAAGAAAATTTTTATGCACTCAGCGCACTTCGCGAAAAATTTCGCGGAACGCAATCACTCGCTCAAGAACGTTCAAGGTTCTTAGCTGAAGAAGCTGAGGAGGCACGTCAAGCTGGAAGAGATCCAGAAGCGCTGGATAGAGAAGCAACTGCTCTTCGTACAGAGGAAGCAGAGCTACGCCTTGGAGTCCAAGCTGCGCAAGCTTCACTATCTGCTGCCTCACTTGCTCTTACGAGTGCGGAGTCATCGCTCAAAGCTGAAGAGGATAAAATTGCTGCTGCAATGCGTGCGATTGCAGATCAACGTGAAGGAACTGCGCGCCAAGAAGGACATATTAAATCTCTTGCTGCTCGCCTCGATGCAATTGCAGAAGAGATTGCTCGCTTAACAAAAGCGCGCGATGAAGCGCAGGCACGTGCTGAAAGTGCCCAGCGAGAATATTCAACTTTTGAAATGGATATTGCTGGTGCAGATGCGAGCGAACTTGGACTTGATTCACAATTTGAAAGCGCCAAGAACTCACTTGAAAGTTCGAAGAAAAAACTTGCAGATCTCATAGAGGCTGAAAGACAAGCTGATCGTGAAAGAAATGCGACAGAGTCAAAGCTAGAAGCCATGCAGTTAACTTCTCAGAGTCGCGATGGCGCCGCTGCTCTCATTAGAGACTCCCGTGGAGTTTCAATTCTGGGAAGCATCGCATCTCTTATTGAAATTGATAATGGTTGGGAAAGCGCAACGGCTGCAGCTCTCGGACAACTCTCCGATGCAATTGTTGTTCAGGATTTGTCTTCGGCTGTAAGTGCGCTAACAACGCTCCGTGCCGAAAATCTTGGACAAGCAGATGTCTTGGTTTACGAACCAGGCGCTTCAAATTCTTCAACGCTGCCAAGTGGACTTACTCCGCTTCTCTCACATGTGCGCTCTTCGCGTATCGGTGATTTGTTGGCATCACTTCTTGGTTCAACTGCCGTGGCTGAAGATGCACGCGCTGCTGAAGCGATCTTAAGATCACATCCCGGTGTAAGTGTTGTTACCCGTGGTGGCGATGTCATTACTTCAAAGCGCGCGCGCGGTGGCTCGGCTTCCTCTAATTCACTTATTGAAATTCGCGCTCTTGTTGAAGATTTAGCGAAGAAACTTGAATCTCTCAATCACAATTCTGACCGGCTGCGTTTTGAAATTTCAACGGCGCAAAGCGATGTAGAAAGTAAGCAATCCGCCTTCGATGTTGCACTTTCAAAACTCAACGAATCTGATGCGCGCATCGCAGCCTTAACTGAGCAACTCGCAGTCTCTGGTCAAAATATGAAGTCGGCTAGTGCAGAAGTAGAGCGATTAAATCTTGCGATTGCTGAAGCATCAGCTGCGAAATCACGCGATGAAAACGAGTTATCCATTGCTTCAAATCAAATGCAGCAGCAAGGTGAAATTGCAGAACCGGATCACGGCGCAGCCGAGAATCTTCGCAATCAAGTTTCAGTAGCCAGAACAGCAGAAGTTGAGGCTCGCCTTGCAGTGCGAACATCTGAAGAGCGAGTTGATTCCATCGCTGCCAGAGCAAAAGCACTTGAGGATGCTGCGCAAGCAGAACGCGATGCTTCAGAGCGAGCAGTTTCTCGTCGCGGCGCACGAGCAAGAGGGGCAGTTGTATCTGCTGCAATTGCAGAAGCTGCATATGAAGCGCTCATCCATATCGAACGTTCTATTGCGAAAGCATCTACTGAGCGAGCACGCCTTGAAGCTGCACGATCAGATCGTGAAGGAGAAACCCTTGTAGTGCGATCTCGCGGACGTGAACTCACTACAGAGTTAGAGCAACTCACCTCTAGCGTTCACAGAGATGAAATTGCGCGCGCAGAACAACGAATGCGCATTGAAGTTCTTGAGACGAAAGCAGTCGAAGAGCTAGGAATTGATGTCGCAACTCTTGTAAATGAATATGGTCCTGATAAGGATGTTCCAACATTTATCGAAACCGATGAAGGCGTAATCGTTGCTACTGAAATGGTTCCGTATCGTCGTGATCAACAAGAAAAACGATTAGCTGCAACCGAGCGTTCCCTCACTCTTCTTGGAAAAATTAATCCACTTGCCCTCGAGGAATACAGCGCTCTTGAAGAACGATTGAAGTTCCTTGCAGAGCAACTCGAAGATTTGAAGAATACAAAGAAAGATCTTCTCGACATCATCAAGGAAGTCGATGACAAGGTTCAAGAGATTTTTATGCAGGCATATGAAGATGTTGCAAGACACTTCGAAGATATCTTTAGCCGACTATTTCCTGGCGGAGATGGTCGCTTGATTTTGACTAATCCAGATGATCTTCTCAATACAGGAGTTGATGTTGAAGCGCGCCCTCCTGGTAAGAGAATTAAGAGACTTTCTCTTCTCTCAGGCGGAGAAAAATCTCTTACCGCGGTAGCAATGCTTGTTGCTATCTTTAAATCGCGACCAAGTCCTTTCTATGTGCTCGATGAAGTTGAAGCAGCACTCGATGACACAAACCTTGGGCGCTTACTTGGAATTCTGGAAGAACTTCGTGAAAGTTCGCAACTGATCATCATTACGCACCAAAAGCGCACTATGGAAATAGCCGATGCGCTCTATGGCGTCACAATGCGCGGAGACGGCGTAACAGAAGTTATCTCCCAGCGTCTGCGTGAATCTGAAACCGCATAGAGGTTTTGTAGATGGGGATTTTTACAAAATTTGTTGCAAAACTCAAAGGTGAATCAACAGCTAGCGCCTCGGATTGGCAAGATCTAGAAGCCGAATTACTAGGTGCCGATTTAGGTCCAACCCTGACATCGCAAATCCTTGAAGAGTCGAAGAAAATTAAAGGTGACGATGCAGAAGGCGCTCTTCGTGAAATATTAAAATCCAAACTTTCGAAAAAATCACGCGAAATTGCAACTGGCCCAGCACTTCAAATTGTTTTGGTTGTTGGGGTGAATGGCACAGGTAAAACCACTTCCGTGGCAAAACTTGCCACCCATCTTGTTCGTGCAAATATGAGCGTGGTGTTGGGTGCCGCAGATACATTTCGAGCGGCTGCAGTTGATCAACTCAAAACATGGGGTACGCGGATAAAAGTTGAGGTAATCAGCGGAAATGAAAAATCTGAGCCAGCATCGGTTGCATTTGATGCCACAAAGAAAGCGATTGAGCTCAAGAGCAATTACCTCATCATTGATACAGCAGGACGCCTACATAACAAAACTGATTTGATGGACGAACTCGGAAAAATAAAGCGAGTCATAGAGAAAAGTTCGCCCATTGCAGAGACTCTTCTCGTCATCGATGCAACGACCGGACAAAACGGGATCGCGCAGGCGAAAATATTTGCCGAGGTAACCGATGTGACCGGGCTTATTGTTACAAAGCTCGACGGCAGCGCCCGCGGGGGAGTTGCTCTGGCCATCGAGAGCGCCCTGGATATCCCGATCAAATTCGTGGGAACAGGGGAGAGCCAGGGCGATTTCGCCCCATTTGTTACAGATATGTATATAGACGGTCTCCTGAAATAGCTTTTATTAACCATTTTGTAACTCGTTTCGCCAACCGTCGTAACTCAATATGGGCACATTTACCCCATCTCAACGGCGAGGTTTCACACCAATCGAATGGAAACAATTATGGAAGCGGTTGTTTTAAACGCAGGTGATACCGCTTGGATGTTGGCAAGTTGCGCGCTCGTCTTGCTGATGACTCCAGGCCTTGCATTTTTCTACGGCGGAATGGTTCGCACAAAAAGCGTTCTTAATATGATGATGATGTCAATGGTTACCGTTGGCATTGTGAGCGTGCTCTGGGTTGTATTTGGTTATGAACTTGCCTTTGGTTCTAAAGCTGGTTCTCCTTGGTACGGAAACATTGGTTTCTCAAATCTCGGCTCACGCGTTGAAGAGTTTGCAAATAACGGCGGGGTTTATCCAATCCCACTATTAGTTTTTGCGGCTTTTCAATTGATGTTCGCGATTATTACCCCGGCACTTATTTCAGGTGCCATTGCTGATCGAACAAAGTTCGGCGCATGGGCACTATTCGTAACTCTCTGGAGCACTCTTGTTTATTTCCCAGTTGCGCACTGGGTATTTGCATTCGGAAATAAAGTCGGCGATGTTGTTACAGGAACTGGTTACCTTGCAGGTAAAGGTCTTGAAGATTTTGCCGGTGGAACTGCGGTTCATATAAACGCTGGCGCTGCAGGCCTGGCTCTTGCTCTTGTACTTGGCAAGCGCGTTGGTTGGCGTCGCGATTCAATGCGACCACACTCTTTGCCACTCGTAATGCTTGGTTCTGGTCTCTTGTGGTTTGGATGGTTTGGATTTAACGCAGGATCAGCACTTGCTGCTAATGGCATTGCTGGACTTGCACTCCTTAACACTCAGGTTGCTGCTGGAGCTGCCCTCATTGGCTGGCTTGCATTCGAAAGACTTCGCAATGGTCATTCAACTTCTCTTGGCGCCGCATCAGGAGCTGTAGCAGGACTTGTTGCAATCACACCGGCATGTGCATTCGTTGATCCAATTGGAGCAGTTGCAATCGGAATTCTTGCGGGCGTTGTATGTGCTTGGGCTGTAGAACTCAAGTTCAAGCTTGGATTCGACGATTCTCTCGATGTAGTTGCAGTCCACCTCGTCGGCGGAATTCTTGGCTCACTTGCAATTGGATTTGTTGGAACAAGTGGCGTTAACAGCCTCGGACTAGATGGCATCTTCTATGGTGGGGGATCGGCTCTACTTGCTAAGCAAGCACTCGGCGTCGGCCTTGTATTTGCTTACTCATTTGTTGTGACAGCAATACTCGGTTTTGTAATCAACAAAACTATTGGTTTCAGAGTCAATTCTGTTGATGAGGTTGAAGGAATTGACCTTTCAGAACATGCTGAAACTGCTTATGACATGAAGATCTCATCACGTGGAGGCGTTCTATGAAACTCATTACAGCAATCTTGAAGCCAGGAAAACTTGACGATGTTAAAGATGCGCTTCAAGCATCAGGCATCTCAGGAATCACAGTTTCAGAGGCAAGTGGATTTGGGCGACAGGGCGGACATACAGAGGTCTATCGTGGAGCTGAAATCAAAGTAAATCTCGTACAGAAGATCCGCCTTGAAGTTCTCGTCACTGATAAAAAAGTAGATGAAATCGTCAAGGTGATTGTAAAGACAGCATCAACAGGTTCAATCGGAGATGGAAAAATCTGGACCACTCCGGTTGAAGACGTTGTTCGTGTTCGTACAGGGGAAACTGGCGAAGCAGCCATTTAGTACCATGGCGTAATGTTCGAATCACTTGGCTCGAGATTTTCCGGCGCATTTGGCGCACTGCGAAATCGCGGGAAAATCTCGGCCAGTGATATCGAAAATACTTGCATAGAGATTAGACAAGCCCTCTTAGAGGCAGATGTAGCGCTAAGCGTTGTTGATTCTTTTGTTCAATCAATAAGCGAGAAGTCAATTCATGCGCTTTCGAGTATTCAATCCGGAAGTAATCAAGCTCAAGCCATTTTCGAGATAGTTAATACAGAACTCACCGAAATTCTTGGTGGCGGTGCACGAAGAGTGCGATTTGCTAAGAACCCTCCAACAGTAATTATGTTGGCAGGCCTACAAGGCGCGGGTAAAACAACTTTGGCTGGAAAGCTAGCAAAGTTTTATAAAGATCAAGGAAATACTCCCTTACTTGTGGCTTGCGATTTACAACGTCCAAATGCTGTTAATCAACTTCAAGTTGTTGGAGAAAGTGTTGGAGTTTCGGTATTCGCTCCTGAACCAGGCAATGGAACAGGAAATCCAGTAAAAGTTGCGGAAGCTGGAATTGCACACGCAAAATCAAAATTATTTAACATGGTTATTGTTGATACTGCAGGTCGTCTTGGTGTCGATGAGCAATTAATGAATGAAGCGATAAGCATTCGCAAAGCAATCAACCCAGATGAAGTTATCTTCGTGATCGATGCCATGATGGGTCAAGATGCGGTACGCACTGCAGAGGCTTTTCAAAACGGAGTTGGGTTTGATGGAGTTGCGCTAACAAAGCTAGATGGAGATGCGCGAGGTGGTGCGGCGCTTTCTATTGCAAAAATTACTGGTCGCCCCATTATGTTTGCTTCGACGGGTGAGAAGGTCTCTGATTTTGATATATTTTATCCAGAACGAATGGCCTCTCGAATATTGGGCCTTGGTGATGTTGCAACTCTTGCCGAACAGGCCAAGAAAGCCTTTGATGCAGATACTTCGGCAAAGTTAGAGGCAAAATTTGTCAGCGGAGAAGATTTCACTCTCGAGGATTTTCTAGAGCAACTCGAGGCGATGTCGAAAATGGGATCAATGTCCAAGCTCCTTGGGATGCTGCCAGGAGCGGCTTCGATGAAGAAGCAGATTGAAAACATTGACGAAAGCGAAATTATAAGAACGAAATCGATTGTTCAATCGATGACTCCACAAGAAAGACGAGATCCCAAAGTTTTAAATGGCTCACGCCGTGCTCGGATCGCAATCGGTGCCGGCAGAAAAGTTCAAGATGTAAACGCCTTGGTGGATAAATTCACTGCGGCGCAAAAAATGATGAAACAAATGCGAAACGGTGGTGGCTCGCCGCTTTCTGCTGCGATGGGCCTACCGCCAGCCCCAAAGAAAGTTGCACCACCAA
>CAFBLW010000037.1_pt1 | contig 9131 bp, 8 predicted proteins | sample 7268291 | NCBI WGS metagenome assembly CAFBLW01 (sample SAMEA6814045, study PRJEB35770) | uncultured Candidatus Planktophila sp. | biome: Freshwater; feature: Freshwater reservoir; material: water | place: Czech Republic | collected 2017-05-23 | depth 30m m
GATTACCTTTATTACATTCGGTCTTGGCTACTTGGCAATCATTGGTGTTCCACCATTTGCTGGTTTCTATTCAAAGGACATGATTATTGAAACAGCATTTAACTCCGGCGGAGCCAAAGGAATTATTCTCGGTTCAACAGCGCTATTGGGTGCTGCAATAACTGCTTTCTACATGTCACGCGTTGTAATTCTTACTTTCACAACTAAAGAGCGTTGGGATGACGAAGCTCACCCACATGAGTCACCGTTCTTGATGTGGTTACCGATGGCGATTCTTGCAATTGGATCTGTAACTACTGGATATCTATTCTCTAGGGGAGATGCGCTAAAGAATTGGCTGGCTCCACTCTTTACCGAACATGTTGAGCACACTGAGCTTCTAAAGCCTGCAGTTGTTTCTGGTCTTGCACTTCTGATGGTGGCAATTGGTGTTGCAATCGCACTCTTTAAATACCAATTTGGTGAAGTTACAAAGGCAACACCGGAAGATGTTTCAATCTTTACAAGATTTGCTAGAAGAGACCTCGGTCAAGATGCATTTAACGAAGCAGTTTTCATGCGCCCTGGCCAGGGATTAACTTCGCTTTTAGTGAAGGCAGATGAATCAGTAGTCGACGGCGCTGTTCGTGGCGTTGGTCAGATTGCTCTTGGTTCTGGTTCGGTACTACGAAAGCTTCAAACTGGATTTGCGCGTAGCTATGCGGCGTTAATTCTTATTGGAGCTGTGGCACTTATTGCAGCGATTTGGGTGATTACACAATGACAACGCTAACTATTTTGGGTCTACTTCCGCTTCTGGGAGCCCTTGCGATTGCGATCGCGCCTAAGTCAAACGAATTGCTAACCAAGCAGATTGCTCTTGCAACGACTCTTATTGTCGCTATTGCTGGAATTCTTACAACGGTTCAATTCGATTTTGCAGATACCTCACTTCAATTTGTAGAGTCACACGACTGGATTCCTGCTTTCGGAATTAAATACGCACTAGGTGTTGATGGAATCGCGCTCGTCCTCATTCTCCTATCTGTGCTTCTTGCTCCGATCGTCGTCCTAGCAGGATGGAACGAATCCGAAGGTGGACGTTGGGGAGCTAAGACTTTTTACATACTTTTGCTCACACTCGAAACTATGATGATTGGCGTCTTTGCCTCTACGGATGTTTTCTTGTTCTACGTATTTTTCGAAGCCATGTTGATCCCGGTGTATTTCCTAATCGGTGGTTATGGAACAGGGGAGCGCGCTGCGGCTGCAGTTAAATTCCTTTTGTACAGCCTCTTTGGTGGGTTGTTGATGCTTGCATCAATTATTGGTTTGTATGTAATTTCAGGAAAGAATGGTTCACATACTTTTGATATCAACGAGCTATCAAAGTTGAGCCAAGTTATGAGTCCGACTACTCAAAATCTCTTATTCCTCGGATTCTTTATTGCATTTGCAATCAAAGCTCCTGTTTGGCCACTCCACACTTGGCTTCCAGATGCTGCGCAATCTGCAACACCCGGAACCTCAGTTCTACTTCTCGGAGTTCTAGATAAAGTCGGTACTTTCGGAATGATTCGTTACTGCCTAACTCTTTTCCCTGATGCAAGTAAGACATTTACGCCAGTCATTATTGTTTTTGCGGTTATTTCAATTCTTTACGGTGCATTTCTTGCTATTGGTGCTCGCGATATTAAGCGCCTCATTGCATACACATCGATCTCACACTTTGGATTTATCACAATGGGTATCTTCGCGATGACTTCGCAGGCTCAAAGTGGTGCAACGCTTTACATGTTTAACCATGGTTTTTCTACGGCAGCGCTTTTCTTAGTTGCTGGTTGGATGATTTCTCGCCGCAAGTCATCGACAATTGCAGACTTCGGCGGATTACAGCGCGTCACTCCAGTTATGGCGTGGAGCTTCTTTATCGCAGGAATGTCGAGCCTTGCGCTGCCTGGTCTATCTAGTTTTGTGAGCGAATTCTTGGTTCTGGTTGGAACTTTTACTCGATATCCAGTCGCAGCGGTAGTTGCTACTTTTGGAATCGTTCTTGCAGCTCTTTACATATTGATTCCAGTTCAGCGAGCACTTCATGGACCAACTACACCCGGAAATGAAAACCTTTCAGATTTAAACCTCCGCGAGAAGATTGCAATCGCGCCAGTTATTGCAGTAATTGTGGTTCTTGGTTTCTACCCGTCACCACTTCTTAAAATAATTAATCCATCAGCTGCGTATGTTGTTTCTCAGCAAGGATTTAGCGATCCTGCTCCAACGATGAATGAGGACAAATAATGATGGGCTTTACCGCGCCAACTCTTGATTACGCACTTCTGGCTCCGATATTGGTTGTCCTTGCAGGTGCGCTTATCGGTGTTTTGATTGAGGCATTTGCTCCTCGCGCTTCTCGCGCATCTTCACAACTCTTTATTACTTTGGCGTCACTGGTAACCGCTCTTGCCTTCATCGTGCGCAACCACTCGAAATATTCAACAACTGCTGCAATGGGTTCAGTTTCAATCGATGGAGCAGGAGTATTGCTTCAGGGTTCAGTTCTGATCATTGCGATTATTTCTGTTTTCTTACTTGCAGACCAAGAGAATTTCACAGCCCTTGCAGCAGCTCTTCCCGGCTCAGATGAAGAGAGAGTTTCCCTTGCTCAAGATCTTAAAGTGACCGAGGTTTATCCTCTTACACTTTTCGCTGTTGCCGGAATGCTTCTCTTTCCTGTATCAACAGATCTCATCACTCTCTTTGTAGCCCTAGAAATGCTTTCACTTCCCCTTTATTTGCTTGCAGGCCTTTCACGACGCCGCAGATTGGCGTCGCAAGAATCAGCTCTTAAGTACTTCTTGCTCGGTGCTTTCTCTTCAGCATTTTTCTTATTTGGAGTTGCTTATCTTTATGGTTATTCATCTTCAGTAACTTTCATCGGCCTGCACGAGGCTGTAGTAGGTGGTTCTGGAAATGACATTTTCTTACTCCTAGGAATCGCATTCCTCTCTGTAGGTCTTCTCTTTAAGGTCGGCGCGGTTCCATTCCATGCTTGGTCACCCGATGTTTATCAAGGAGCCCCAACAGCGGTTACAGCATTTATGGCTGCAGCGACCAAGGTTGCAGCATTCGGCGCAATGCTTCGAATTTTCTACGTCTCATTTGCTGAAGATTTTCTTCAGTGGAGACCAGCACTCACTGTTATCGCACTGATCACGATGGTTTTTGGTTCGCTGGTGGCAATTGCACAAAGAGATGTAAAGCGCATGCTCGCGTACTCATCAATAGCACATGCTGGATTCTTGCTTTCTGGTGTTATTGCACTTAGCAAATCAGGCCTCGATGCTTCTATCTTTTACTTGTTCGCATACGGCGTAGCTACTGTAGGTGCATTTGCAGTCGTAACTCTTGTGCGAGATTCTTCTGGAGAAGTTACAGATCTAAATCGATGGAGTGGTCTCGGAAAGCGTTCACCGCTTGTAGCAACCGCATTTGCTGGGTTCCTCTTGGCGTTTGCAGGAATTCCATTAACAAGCGGATTTATTGGAAAGTTTTCTATCTTCTCAGCGGCTTACGAAAGCGGATCAACGACTCTTCTTATAGCGGGTGTGCTTTCATCTGCAATCGCGGCCTTCTTCTACATCCGAGTTATTGTGCTCATGTTCTTTAAAGATTCGGTTGATGACGGTACAAGCGTTGTAATTCCTTCTATCTATACTCAAATAACAATTGTTACTTCATTTGTAGTGACTTTTGCATTAGGTGTTTACCCAACACCTCTTATTAACTTTATTGCGAACACTGCAACCTTCTTGCGCTAATGGCTTCATTCGGCATTCCTGATGTTTCACCCGCGCTAGAGGCTGACCTCTCCCGTGGAATGCAATCGGTTGAAGAGTTACTTCGCGAGCATATTAAAGGCGATTACCCACTAGTTGAAGAGACGTCTCGCCATTTAGTTCAAGCCGGCGGCAAGCGTCTTCGTCCGCTGCTTACTCTGATCACATCGCATTTTGGAAATCCAGAGAAAAAAGGAATTGTTGAAGCAGCAGTTGTTTGCGAACTGACACACCTTGCAACTCTTTATCACGATGATGTTATGGATGAAGCTCCTCTTCGTCGCGGAGTAGAGAGTGCTAATAATCGATGGGGTAATACAGTTGCAATTCTTACTGGCGATTATCTTTTCTCTAAAGCCTCCGATTTACTTGCAGATCTAGGACCGGAAGCAGTGCGCCTGCAAGCAAAAACTTTTGAACGTTTGGTAATTGGTCAGATCATGGAAACCCAAGGGCCGCAAAACGGTGAGGATTCACTTGAACATTACTTACGAGTTGTTGCCGATAAAACTGGATCGCTGATTGCAACAAGTGCGAGATTTGGAGCTCTTCTTGCTGGTGCCCCACGAGATCAAGTCGAATCCCTTACCGAATTTGGCGAGCAAATTGGCGTTGCATTCCAATTGGCCGATGATGTTATTGATATCGCTAGTGAATCCAATCAATCGGGAAAAACACCTGGAACAGATTTAAGAGAGGGTGTTCCTACCCTTGTAACCCTGAATGTTATGAAATCTACAAATACCGCGGATAAAGAATTGAAGAAGTTATTGAGCAAGCCAATTCATGATGAAAAAACTGTAAAACAAGTTTTGAAGGCACTTCGTTCTCATGTCGCCTTAGAACAATCTCGCGAGCAGTTACTTCAAATAGCTAAAGGTGCAAGAACACTTCTTGGTCCTCTTCCAGTCACTGATGCAACTGGAGCGCTCTTTTCGCTATGCGATGCTGTTATTGACCGCTCTGTTTGAGCGAAATAGATCGGTAGCTAGAACAACAAGTGCAACCCAAATAATAATAAATCCTGCCCATCTAGCTGCTGGCATATCTTCATGTAATACCCAAACACCAAGTGCAAATTGAAGTGTCGGAGTGATGTACTGAAGTAATCCAATAATCGTGAATGGAAGTCTTGTTGTCGCACCATTAAATAAAAGCAATGGGATAGCAGTTACGGCGCCAGCGCTAATAAGTAAGGTCGTCAGGCCGCCACCATGACCGAATTGACCTTTCCCATTAGCGCCAAGAAATAATAGATAACCAAGATAGGGAATTGAAGCAATCATTGTTTCGATTGCCAGCCCTTCGAGAGCTCCGAGTCCCAGAGTTTTTTTGATAAATCCGTAGCTGCCCCATGAAAGCGCTAGCGCAATTGCAATCCAAGGAAGTCGTCCGTAATCGATTGTGAGAATAAGAACCCCAGTGGAAGCTATTGCAATTGAAACCCATTGCATCCTGCGCATTTTTTCTTGAAGCAGGACTACACCCATTGCGATCATGATTACCGGATTCATGTAATAACCAAGGGAGGCTTCAACGACATGGCCGTTATTTGTAGCCCAGATATAAACAAGCCAATTGATAGAAATCAGGAGAGAGGTCGTGAATAGCTTTGTGGGAACGTTCTTCCGCTTAAAAGTTGAAAGAGTGGTCTTCAATGATTTTGTTAGCGCCAGAACAATGATGCAAAAAACTGAAGTCCAAACGGCGCGATGTGAAACTATTTCAAGTGGATTAGCTGGTTCAAGAAGTGGCCAATACAGTGGGAAAAGCCCCCACAAGGTGTAGGCGCTTACTCCAAAGAGAAGTCCAACTCTGTCTCTATTCAATTAACGGAAGTTCACAAACTGAACTGCGAAATCCCACTTTGCCTCTTTAATCATTGCGATTGAATCTTGGAGATCATCGCGACTCTTACTTGTCACGCGGAGCTCATCGCCCTGAATTTGAGACTTCACGGACTTTGGACCCTCATCGCGAAGAAACTTAGCGATCTTCTTCGCATTTTCTGTTGAGATACCTTCTTTAAGAGGGCATGAAATTTTATAAATTTTTCCCGAAAGTTGTGGTTCAGATGGATCGATGTGCTTGAGTGAAACTCCACGCTTAATCATCTTGTCCTTCACAACTTCAAGAGTTGCCTTGGCTCGCTCTTCAGTATCAGCCTCGATATTGATCTTCTCCCCAGCGAGTTCAATTTTTGCGCCCGTATTTTTGAAGTCAAAGCGAGTATCGATTTCCCGGATGGCCTGATTAATCGCGTTATCGAGTTCCATACGATCAATCTTTGAAACTACGTCGAAACTTGCATCTGCCACGGCGAAACCCCCTGAAGTCTTATCAAAATTATTTGGCTAGTGTACCTTTTCTAAGTGAAGAGAATCCTCGTAACGTTCGCACTCCTTGTACCGTCACTTTTAACTTTTTCTACGCCCTTAGCCTTGGCACATGCCCAAGTAGTAGCTCAAAGCCCTGCACCAAGCAGTGAAGTTTCGGAACTCCCATCCAAAGTCGAAATAACTTTTAATGAGAAGCTAATTTCATTGGGTGATGGAAATCAACTTCAAATGCTCGATCCCGAGGGCAACGAAGTGACAATGGGGGATTTAGTAACTTCAGGAACTTCGATCTCACGAGAGTTAAATCCTGCAACTAAACCAGGTGAATATTACGTTTCTTATCGCGCGGTATCGGCAGATGGACATGTTGTAGCCGGCGAGTACACATTTAATTTAATTGAAAATAAAGTCCCTGCTATTGCGATTGCCCCACCACAAGCAGAAGATGAAAGTGGTGAAACGGGTCGGAATCTTTTAGTTAGTCTTGTATTTCTCGGATTGCTTCTGGGTGCGGGCTACATCTTTTGGAGATCTCGAGCAAAGAAATAGGCAATTACCCCCTCAAAGTATTTTGAGGTAATCTTGCGCCCGCCGTAAATGCTTAACCTTGGCGGGTTGCCCGAGCGGCCAATGGGAGGGGACTGTAAATCCCCCGGCTCTGCCTTCGAAGGTTCAAATCCTTCACCCGCCACCAAATGTTTAACTAAACTAATCTCATTATGTTTAAGAAAATTGCCAAACTATTTATTGACCGCAAAGTCTGGGTACGCCAGGTTTTTGTTGCAGGTCTAGCTGGCTCATTTGCCTGGCAACTTGGTGACATCCTCATTCAAGAAGGTGGAGTGGTTGCGGCAATTGTCTGCTCGCTCAGCATTCGTATTTCTCTTCATAAATCTGTTCGTGAAGGATTTGGACAGATTGTCGGAACAGCAATTGGCGCTTCAGTTGCCCTAGCAAGTGTTTGGCTCTTTAGTTTTGGTTTTATTTCCGTTGGCATAACAATTGTGACTTGTTCAATTGTTGCTCGCGCTCTTCACCTCGGCGAAGTGGCCTCTGTTAACGTGCCAGTAACCGCACTCATTGTTATTGGCCCAGGTCTTAGCGGCACGACCGCTCTGCACAGACTGGGTTCAACTTTGATTGGCGCTGCTGTTGCAATTGTTTTCTCATATTTTTCCCATGCAAAAACTCCAGTGGGTAGAGCAATAGATCAAATAACAAAAGTAAGCACAAAGGCAGCAGACCTGTTGGCGGTAATGTCTGAAGGAGTCGCTGCTGGGTACACCCAGAAAGAAGCCGGGCATTGGTTGGCAAAGGCACGCTTATTAATAGAAGAGATTCCTTCTATTCGCTCACAAGCAATTGAAGCCCGTGGCCATGCTCGCTGGTTTCCGACTGCTGAAAAGGATGAAGCAGAAGAAATTTATATTAAGGGCATTGCTCTTGAACACACACTTGTGCAGGTTCGCACGATTGCCAGAACACTCTTTGATTCATCCGTGAGCGGAGGCATTGCTGACTCAACTAAGAAGCAAATTGCAGTCGCGCTCTCTGCTGCCAGTTATGCAATTACGGCAAAGTTCGAAGACGGTGAAGATGTTGATGGAGTAGATACAACTGCAACTGATGATGCTCGAGAAGCTGGCGCAGCACTTGCCGAATCACTCATTGAAGATGCAAAAGATGCGGATCAGGAGCAGATAATTCGCGGTCTTTCCATGGTTGCAAACATTGATCGAATCGCAGATTCACTAGATGAGAATTCTCCGGCCCTTACTGATGTAATGACTCCCGATGAACCAGCTCACGTTAAAGTCATGGCTGTTTCACCGATAGATCAAACGCTTAAACTCAACAAGCGAATCACAAAGAGAATAAAGAAGCTTTTCCGTAAGTACTTCTAATAGAGATGAGACGCAGTGAATACTGCAGCAAGTAAGTGGCGTGAAGATTTAGCATCATGGGCAATTCCAAAGGCGATTCTGGACGGCGCAGAAACCAAACCTTGGATTCATCCTCCAGCGGTTTTCCAGATTCCAAATGAGATTCCGGATTCACCATCTCTTGCGCGCATCCGCGAGGCAATATCTGGAGGCGGCTCAATTCTTGATGTCGGATGTGGTGGAGGTATTGCTTCTTTTGGCTGTACACCACCGGCAACGCATGTCATCGGCGTTGATCAGCAGCAAGAAATGCTTGATTTGTATTCTGAGAATGCGAAGAAATTCAACGTTACTTCGGAGACATTCTTAGGAGATTGGCCTGAAGTTTCCAGCCAAGTTCCAATGGCTGATGTTGTTACGGCATTTCATGTGGTCTACAACGTTGGGGATATCAAGCCATTTATCGAAGCTCTCAATCAGCACGCGAAAAAGAGAGTTGTACTTGAATTTCCAACTTCACATCCCATGACTGCTATGGCACTTGGATGGAAACATTTTTGGAATCTCGAAAGACCAACAAAACCAACTGCCCAAGATTTAATGAATGTGATTTCTGAATTGGGAATAACTGCGAATATTGAATATTTCAGTGGGCCTATTTTGCTTGACAAAGTTGTATCTGAATTTGAAAAGCCACTTCGAATTCGGCTTTGCCTTCCTGAATCTCGCGATGAAGAAGTAAAGGCATTTTTCATCCAGAATCCACTTCCAACTACTCGTGATCTCGCCGTAATTTGGTGGGATAAATAAACTTCCTCTAGACTCGAACCTCTACAGACTGCCCCCCTAGCTCAGTCGGTAGAGCGTTTCCATGGTAAGGAAAAGGTCACCGGTTCGATTCCGGTGGGGGGCTCGAGAAGTAACGCACACCCTTGGCGGGGTAGCTCAGCTTGGTAGAGCAAGCGGCTCATAATCGCTGTGTCGTGGGTTCAAATCCCGCCTCCGCTACGAGTAAGTACGCACGAACTTCGTGCGATTTCGCTTAACGAGAGCGCTCAGGTAATCTGAGCGCCTCGTTAAAGATTTAAGAAGTA
>CAFBLW010000038.1_pt1 | contig 9014 bp, 10 predicted proteins | sample 7268291 | NCBI WGS metagenome assembly CAFBLW01 (sample SAMEA6814045, study PRJEB35770) | uncultured Candidatus Planktophila sp. | biome: Freshwater; feature: Freshwater reservoir; material: water | place: Czech Republic | collected 2017-05-23 | depth 30m m
ACTCAAACTGTTTTTTGTGGTGGATCAGAACACAAGGTCACGATAACTCCTGTTGCACGCTTTGTACCAGGCACTGGAGAGGTTCGCGACAAATGGCTTCTTGATACTTTGGAAGTCTCAAATATTGCAAAAGATTGCGTTGGTAAAGCCTTTATTCTTCAGAATTACAATAAAGAATCTGCCGCTACTCCTTGGGTAACTTCTGTTGCTTGGACTGGTAGTGAAGGTTCAGGAGCTCCTCAAGACGCAGATATTCTTGCAGTTCACTACGTAGATGTCCCTGGGCTGAGTCTGACAAGAAGTGCTCGCGATTATCGTCGCCCAAATCCTGCCGACATCTCAGCAGACGCAGATGGTTTGACCAGTGATCAGGGTCGATTTACGATTTACTTTGATTCTGCAAATACTGTTTTATCAGGTTCCATTGGGAAAATTACCGTGGAAACTCAAGATGACACCTTCGGCGCGGAACATCCTGAAGCGTAACGCCTCAGTATTTATTTGACTTAATTCAAACCTGGGCCACTGATGTCACGCAGAGAACTTTTTAATGAGCGTGGAACAGATGAAATCTGGGTTGAAGGTAAGTCATCTTTTGATGATTCGAATATCCTTGTTACCGTTTCAAATCTCCATGGAGAGCAAACTGCACTAATTACAAATTCCGAAATTATCGATAGTAAAGCTCGCCTATTTGTCGAAGCTCCAGCAGAGCGCGTAGCTCCTAGAGATCGTGTGGTTGCAGAGAGAATTATTAGGGGAGTCCGATTTACTGGATATTTGTTGGCAGTAGTGGTCATCTCATTTTCAGCTCTTTCCGTCTCTGGTGTGGTCAAAGCTCGAATAGTTCTGACAGGGTCGATGGCCCCCGCCATTAATACAGGCGACATTATTCTCACAACAACTCCTGATCGCCTCGCACCGAAAAAGGGTGATGTAGTGGCATACATGGCTCGCAGATTTAACGGCGACCCAGTGGGAATTTTTTCTCACCGCATCATCGGTGGAGATCCGACTAGTGGCTTTATTGTGAAGGGCGATGCAAACAAATCTCCCGATGTTCAAAGACCAAAACCTATAGATATTGTGGGAGTCGTATTTTTTGTTGTGCCATTTATTGGTCATATTTTGACGCCTAAATCGCTTTTCATTCTTGTTCCAGGAGCGTTCGGCTTCTGGTTAGTGATTGATGCGTTACGCAATGAAAGATAAATTCATCGCAGTTTTTCTAATTTCGACATTTACTTTCTTAGCTATTCCGAGCTCACAGGCTGCAGATATTCCTCTTCTCACCTGGGAGCGCGGAAAGGAACAGAATTTAGTACTTGGCGGTAAGACACTTCATAATCAGTGGAAGATAACTATTGAATCTCCATCAGGGAGAGCACTCCAATTTACCGAGAGCAATGTCAATAGTGCTGGTTTTATTGTTTATTCGGTTCAACTTCCTAAAGATTTTCCACTTGGCGTTTATACAATCTCAACCCAAGGCAAGAACTATGCCAAGACAACGGTGGCAGGTGTTCATGTGATCGAACTTACCGCTTACAACGTTATTCAAATGCCAAATGAATTATTATTTCTAGTGGTTGTTTCTTCATTTTTAGTCACAACTTTTTCAATTATTCGCCGTCCACGATATTCGCCATTAAGTTACATGAAGAGTCTTGATTTAACATTAAATCCTTACGATGAAAGATTCGCTAAGTACCCGAGCATATTTAGAAGTGTCTATAGAATGCGAATTCAAGCAGTGGATAATTTACAAAAATCACTCTTTAAGTTTTCGCTTCTACGAGACGGCGAACTTCTTCATAAAATTTCACCCGCACTTTGGGCACTCCTTCCTCTTGCTTCACTTTTTATTGGATTTGCAGCCGCATTTGAATCCCGAAGCGCCGGTCAAGTGGTTCAAATACCAATTACGTTATTTGCTGGGATTGCCATTCTTGGTGTGCTGGATAGCTATTCAGGATTTGTTGCAACAATTGGTTTCGCACTGCTACAGGTTTTGGGCGGAAATGTAACGAATGTAAAAGATGTGTTAGCGGTTATGGCCGTAGCAATTGCATGGTGCGCACCGGGTTTAGTTTCCACTTCGTATTTTTCAACAACATCAAGAGATTTCAGTCGCTTTCAAACCAAGGACCGCAAGAACTTGCTAATCCTTCCCGCAGCATTAATTGGCGCGAGTTTGGCCCTTGTTTCCCAGATGATTTCAAGTTCTCTCACTTCACATGTTGGAAGCTTTTTTAATCAAAAGTTTTTGGTTCCAACCATAGTTCTTGTAGCGATAGCAGCTAAACATTATTTGGAAATTGCTATAGATAATGCGCATCTCGATCAGGATACGCCAAACGGTTATCGAGAGGTGTCGCTTGAAGTGGCGCGAGTGATTTCGCCTCAAGCTACATTAATTATCGCGACATGCACTTTTAGTGTGACATATATTTGGACAAAGTCATTCACTATCGGATTGCTATGTGCTCTTCTATACGCTTTGCCCTTCCTTTTTCTGCTGGTTCGTTTCACAAGTACTTCTATAAAGACTTTAAACAGGTTTCCTCGAAATATATATCTTGAATCTGCTCTAATCTCGGTAATTGTATTTTTTGCCTTTCTGCTTATAAGCAAAGCGCCATTCGAAGTAGAAATAAAATCAAAAATTCTTTTGGTTTTCAGCGCAATTCCGCTTATACTTCATGGATTCTTCAACGCGTTATCTGATACTAAATTGAGCGAGAGCGAGGCGTTGAAATGAAAAAAGTTACATTTTTTTTATTGATCCTTGCTTTTACTCGCATAGGAATATCTTTCGGTGCACCAACTGATACTGCTGGTACACAGAATTTCTTCCTAGGAGGAACAAGCAACGGTGTCTCAAACCTCAATCAAGTCTTAGCGCTTCTAGTTGGACCTGCAGGTCCGCCGGGTCCGGCAGGTATTGCTGGAGCTGATGGTTATCCAGGCTTACCTGGTGCGCCAGGAATTGCAGGCGTTCAAGGTCCGCAAGGTTTACAAGGTTTACAAGGTTTACCTGGCCCAGCAGGTCCGGCCGGACTTCAAGGTCTTAAGGGAGATCCAGGAACTGGTGGTAATGGCAATGGAGTTGGTTTCGGCGGAGGTACTTCAACGCTTGGAACTTGTGATGAAAATGTGCAAGTCTCAATCGCAAAACGATTTACATTAGACGGGTTTAAGATTTCAGAAATATCTGTCTCTGGCATTGATATTCGTTCACTTGCTGTTCGAACTGCAGCAGATGCAACTGATACAACCACATGTCTTGGGAAAAAGCTCACGTTGAGTATGTTGGTGAAAAATATTGGCACGCCTGCCGAACCGTTTCCCTTTACCTGCACATCGCCAGCAATTGCAACGGAGACTATTGTATTTTCAGCATCCGATACTTGCAAAGGTGGGGAAGTGAATCAAAGCGCAGATCACACATTTTCGGATTTCTTGTTAGAGAAGTTTGAACTCAGAATCGGCTTAGGGTTGGAGTGAGGCGCACAAGATGACAAAAAATAAGAAATCCCAAATTCCTGTAGTGACTGATATTCCATTAAAAAATACGGATACGCCACTTGTTATTGATCTTCCGGATGGTCAGAAATTGGTCGTCGGAAAGCTCACCACTGGTTCTGTAATTGAAGTTGCGACCTGGAGAGGAACAGGCCGACCTGATTCACGCACGAGTCGCCTCATGCTTGGCATGAGTGATGTAGCAACAATTGCCGAAGTTCCTGGAGTGTCAGCCACCGATGATTCACCATCAGCTGTTCCCTCCTCAAAGAGTGGGCAAAAACTCGGAATCGCAATATTTGCGAAGTTTTATGAATCTTTCGCCGTGGTCATTTCAAAAGCTTTGCCTATGGCTAAGAAACTTTTCGCCATGGTGTCCTCTAAAAAGGGAGCCCCAAAGGTGACTTTGGCTCAGCCATACAGAGAAGATCCTCTAGCCATAGACGACGATGTGAATGAATGGCTTAACCAAATAACAGCCAAGGCACATGCGCAGAGTGAGCGTAAGTTGAAGATTGAAGGGAAAAAGGCGGCTAAATTGCCGAGTGCAAAAAAGCAGAGCACCAAGAAATCACCAGTCAAACCAGCGAAGAAAGCGCCCGCAAGGAAGAAGTCCCGTTAAACTTTCTCCATGTCTTCACGCATTCTAAAGCCTGCGGGAATTTTTATATTAATTTTGATCCTTTCTGGGGTGATCGGTTTTAGAGTTTCACATCCACATGACGGGCTGCGAAATGCACTTGGTTCAGCACAATCTGGACTTGTTATCTATCGAAGTGCCGATATTGTGAGTGTTGGACAAACCGTAATGATTGATGTTGATAAATCTGACAAGTCGCCGATGCTTGTAACGGTCACAGCGGTAGACGGTCAAAAAATTCAAGTTCAAAATGGATCGGCGACTCTCGACTCCGATCTGGCCCAAGTAAAGGGCAAAATGTTTGCGGTAGTACCGTTCCTAGGTCAGCTACTTAGCCTCGTGGGTTTGTAGAAGTTATTTAATTTTTGCAACAAATGTAAGTCGCACAGCGACCTCGGTCGGATTAAGCAAAATACTGGAACCGATATCAGTGGCGGCGCTTTTCATCATTTGCGAGGGATCTTTACTTAGCGCAAGACTAAATTTTAAGGCACGGATTCTTCCGGCATCAGCACTTTCGGTTTTTACATCGAACCCTCCAAGAATTTGAGCATAAATTATTTCAGCACTTCCTGGGAGCCCCTCCTTCAACTTGAAAGCCGCAATGTCTTCCGAAATCGCAGTCGGATTGTAAGTTGAATAAACAAGTGAGAGTCCCTTGTTGTAGTTATAGCCCGAACTTATCTGCTTGATTTCCGATGTCACGGCATTGCTTGTGTTGCTCCATTTCGGCACAAAGGAGATAGTCGCCAAGAAGATAATCATTAGAGCAAGCAGTAAGTCTGCATACATCCAACCCGCTAGGGGAGTTGCATCTTCATCTAGGCTGAGACCTTGGCGGCGACGCATTATTTATCTCGAATACCGAGGCGAGAACGAAGTGATTTGAGCTCATTCATAAAATCACGTTGATTGGGGAGCGCTTTCACGTTCTTTTCTAAAATCTTGGAACTCTTGTCAAGAGTATCCGCCGCATTGCTCAAATCTTGAACCGCGCGAGCTAGTGACTGATTCATTGTTACCGTTGTGACTGACTGTTTGCTAAATAAATATTCATGTATTGAGAGTGCAAGAGCGACGCGTTCTTCATCTGCCTTGGCAACGCCATGCGCATGCGAATCCTCACCTTGCTTGCCTAGGTAGGCTGTTATGAGCGTTAGCGCAATGATTAAGGCAATCAACAAGAAGTCGATAAATGCCACACGGCCGATAGTCCACTCCTTGGCAAGTACGCCGTATCCGTTCTGCCAAAACTCAAGAAAGTTAACAACTGCAACGGAATTTTTTGCTGTGTATTCAGAAAATGCAGTAGTTGCTTTACTCACCGCGATCCAAGTGAGCGCTACGGGCGTGAAAACTAAAGTGTTGCGCGCAATGGTTAGATACCGATTAAGTGTTCGAACTGACTTTCCTGAGTGGATAGTTGCGTGAGGTAGAAGGTCAAAAGGATTGGTCGATGCCCACATTGGCAGGTTTTTCTTTGTCTCCAACGCCTGGATCAATCCAGTCACATACGGATCACTAGTGAGTGAATTTAGTTGAGACCAGCTCCGTAGTTTCTGTGCGACCTCTACGTTTTCAGTGGTCTTTTTCGCGCGGGCCATATGTGTGAGCGTACTTCACGCATGAACTCTTGCAAGCTCTACACCTATGAAGTGAATTTATCGCTTTCCGTATGTTCGGTAATCACTCACTTATCAAAGAAGGAAATGAAAAGCTCTGGATTGCGTCTGTGAAGGCCAGGCCAATATATAGAATCTGCCTATGAAGAAAACTTCGTTTCTGCCTGCAGTTTCACTCGCAGTTTTGTCACTCGTATTTTCAACAGTTTCACCATCATACGGTGGTGACGAAAATTCACGCGGCAGTGAGAAAAATAAATCCTCTGAACTTGCATCAACTTATGATTCAAAGTACTGGGGGACACCGTCGAGAGATATTACAAATAGCGACGATCAATCTGAATATGATCGAAACCAAATTGCAATTCCAGGAATTGAAGTAGCGAGTTCAGAAGTTTTCTCCGTCTTTCCAGGACGTAAGGCTTCAAACGCTGCAGCGGTGGTTGCCGGAAGCGGAGATTTGAAGGATCATGGCGGCACAGTCCTAAGTGAAATACATATCTATCCAATTTTTTGGGGACCCGCAACAACACTTACCCCTGCATACACCGGAGCCATAACAAACTTCTTCAGCGCTATTCAGTGTGGAGGAACCGCTCCGGCATGTATCGGCCAATCAGATTTGGTGAAGCAGTATTTTCGAGGTGCGAGTTCAAATTCGCCAATCATCAAATATGTGAAGTCCTACACGGACACCACCAATCCACCTGTGTCTTCACCGTCGACTGCATCAATTGTTGCTGAAGCGGCAAAAGTTGTTAAGGCTGCGGCCGGTGATGTACTTGATACAAAAGGCCTTTATCTAGTATTTACGAGCAATTATCCATCTCGAGTTAAATTTTGTGGTTGGCATAGCGCCGGTAGTTATCAACCAGTCCGAACTACACCTGCAACGTGGTTCACAGTTTCTTATATGCCATATCTTGGAGGCACTCCTGGTTGCAGTGCAAGTTATCTTCCAAGATTCAACGGCTTCGTAAATGGTCAAGCAGTTCACTCGGTTATTAACGTCGCAACTCATGAACTTTTCGAAACGATGTCTGATTCAGTGATTTCAAACAGATCCGCGTGGTTTGACGCAGCAGGATTCGAAAATGGGGATAAGTGCGCTTGGAACTTTGGCTCGACAATGGCTGGCTATCGCGTGCAATCTGAATACAGCAATTTCCATAAGGGTTGTCCAGATCTAACTTCCTAATCCATCTCGCGGTGTTGCCTCTGGGAAATTTCACTCAGCCATCTCAAGATTTACTCACCAACCCAATTAATCCAAATAACCAAAGTACGATGTAAACATGACCGCGCGCCAAGAATTCAAAACCCTTCAGACTTATGACGGCTTTGAGGTGCGCGAATACATTCCCTGCGTACTCGCCGAAGTAAGAGTTGCGGCAAAGTATTCAACGGCGGCAAGTAACGCTTTCGGTTCTCTCTTTAATTACATCTCAAAGGGCAATAGCGACTCCGCAAAGATCGCAATGACTGCCCCTGTTATCGCCGCGCAAAAAACCGAAACCAAAAAAGATGAATGGTATGTCTCATTCGTTATGCCATCTGGCAGCAAGTTTGGCCATCTGCCACATCCCAATGACTCACAAGTTAAGTTGCGCGAATTAGATGCCGAGATTTGCGTTGCATCATCATTTCGCGGCCGCGCAACCGAAGAGCTATCCGAGCAGAAAATTTTCGAACTCCGCGCCGCCGCAGCCAAAGCAAATATTTCCCTCTCATCCGAGACAAGAATCTGCCGCTTTGATCCGCCATTTAAACCCGGCTTCATGCACTACAACGAAATAGTTATCCCTGCGTATCTACCCGCAAGTAATTAAATACCCCCAAATTCCTCACCTCTACTTCGCACTTTTCTCGCCCGTTCTTGCTACCTTTTAAAGATGCAACCGACTGTAAAACTCTCGAGAGACCAACATATTTGGGCATACAACGCCGATATGAAACCCGTTGTCTCAGTACAACCTGGCACCGTTATCGAAATCGAAACCTGGGATTGCTTCACCGGCCAAGTTCAAAAAGAATCTGACACACTCTTAACTCTCGACATGTCGCGCATTAATAGCGCAACTGGCCCCATCGAAGTTGTTGGCGCCGAACCCGGTGACTCACTTTCTGTAACTCTCGTTGACATTAAGCCCGGCCCACAAGGTGCAGGAATGGTTATTCCGCAATGGGGACAGTTGATTGACAAAGCACAATCACCACAAACACGAATCTTTAAAGTTAAAGATGGCACCATCACGATGGAATCAAATGGCGTGACATTTCCTTCGCGCCCAATGTTTGGCGTTATCGGTGTTGCACCAGCTTCCGGTGAAATCGGAACATTCTTCGCCGATCGCCACGGCGGAAATATGGACGATCACCTCAATGGAATCGGCGCCACAGTTCACCTTCCTGTTTTCCAACCAGGTGCGCAACTTGCAATCGGTGACATGCACGCATCAATGGGCGATGGAGAAATTTCTGGAACCGGCGTTGAAATCGGTGGCACAGGAATTATCAAAGTCGACCTCATTAAAGGTAACTCTGCCGGCTGGCCTGTGACAGAGCTAAAAGATTCCTGGGTAACTCACGGCACCGCAAGCAATATTCAAGACGCACTAAAGCACGCATGTGATGAAGCAGCCAAACTTCTTGTCGATGAATGGGGCTTCACTATCGAAGACGCGTTCATCTTCCTCTCAGTTGCAGGCGATCTTGGAATCGCACAGAACTGCCACCCAATGCCAGATGGTTTTGCGGTTGCAAAGATGCGCGTCCCAAAAATCTCACGCGCACCACATCCTTTTAAAGTCCAGAAATAAAGCGTCCCCACACAACTAAATAAGAACGACAAAGCACGAACTAAGCAAGAAAAAACGGAAACGGAGAAAATAAGTGGCACAACTAGAAAAGAACGCAGTTGGTTTACGCGAAGTCGTATTCCAATCAATCTGTTCGATGGCCCCTGGCGCAGCAATCGCTGCATCGATTCCCTTCGGGTCACCGCTTGCAGGAGGAGCGCTGCCACTAGCAGTTGTTTTCGCCTTCATCGGTATCTTCTTCACCGCATCAAGCATCGGTCAGCTTGCAGCACACATTCCATCAGCAGGTTCGGTTGCAACATATAGCGCCGTCGGACTTCGCCCATGGGTTGGCTTCCTTGTTGGTTGGGCATATGCAGCGGTTGAAATTTTGATCGTTCCTCTTGTAATGCTTCAGCTTGGTTTCAC